>Ga0065711_1027452_pt1 | contig 49297 bp, 39 predicted proteins | sample Hoacrofraction12_FD_59098 | JGI IMG/M metagenome (GOLD analysis project Ga0065711, IMG submission 59098) | Hoatzin crop microbial communities from Cojedes, Venezuela - Epithelial fraction 12 v2 (version 2) | ecosystem: Host-associated > Birds > Digestive system > Esophagus > Crop | place... | reverse complement strand
CCCCCCGTCTTTCACATAATACAATTTTCATTTTTGAGCTTGATACTTTCCCTGTTTAATTACGTGGGAAGAACTGCATACAATTAAATGAATGGGATTTCTCTCATCCTTCCCTAAAAAAGGAAAAAAAACCCACCACGCGCACCCCCAAACTGTCTCTTCTTTTGAGATAAAGATCCTTAGCCTTGCCCTGACCTTATGGGGACAGGGTTTTGTGATGGCCACAGTGAGAGGGGAGGGGGAGTTTGTCAGTTTACATACTGATGTGGAGTTACTTGCAGCAGGAACCCTCACATTAAGTTAGTTAATTGCACAGGTCTTCTGAAATGCAGCATTAGGGAACAGTTGACCCCTAAGGACAACTGAAAGTTTTCCTCCCACCCTTGTTAAACGCCAGTTTAAAGCTATTGATATCCTTCCCCTAGAAAAAATAAAAGTTAATTCCTATCATGCTTCTCCTTTCTTTCTCTCTTTTAACTTCCCCCCCACCCCGTCCCTGTGTCTTTATCGTTTTAACTGCAAAATTCTGAAGGGATCGCTGTGAGGAGGAAGGATAGTCTGGTAAGTGTATTTCCTAAAGCTTCTGGCCTTTCAAGGTTTCTCTTACGGTAAGGTTGAACTGTGCTGACGACTTGGATTGAGACGACAGGGGAGTAGTGTGCAATACTTTCTGCTTCCGATAGCTCTTTGTTGATCTAAGAGAGAGCACTTAGAGAGTGGTGGGTCATTTATGTGATTATGAAGAGCACTTGGTTCTCTCTTATTCAAGATGGAAAAATAATAGTTTTTGAATAAGAGGTCGCTGTCAAGATGACATTGAATGTGACTTTTCTTCCCTCTTCATTCCTTCCCCCACTAGAAGAAAAGCAGCACTGGAACTACTCAGGATAGGGCTGTTTTTTTCCAACTCCATATGACTTTCTCTTTTCTTCTGTTCTTTGTTCATTTTATTCCTTACCATTTCCTCTGTGTGTAATATTTATACTTCTTGATGGTGTCTGGATATTTATGGTAACTAGAAATTTAAAAATAGATGTAATGCATGTAAGGTTCTATGTGTTGTTTTAAATTTTGTTTTTCCACTTTGCAGAATTAAGCTGCAAATGTGTGATGTGGTATCTGCTTGGGTGACAGATGTCCGTTCCTGAATGATGCTGTGTTTCCTTTGTGCTTTATTTATGGAGTGATTTGCTTCTAAAATAATCTCTTAATCTTTTCCAAACTACATTTCTGTATGTGCTCTTTTTACATATGCCATCATTTAGGGTAATGGGCTAAAAACTGAAATTACTCCTAAATGCTTTGTTTCTAAAGCTAATAATAGTGATATAACACTGCTGTTTTTGGTTTGATGTGTCCTTTCAGAACTAGGTTAAGTGTGTAGCTTGGTTTCGCTCTGGTGGTTTTTTTGTGTGTGTGTTTCCTGTAGCACTGCCATAATGAAATTGTATTTTAATTTCATTCACTTATCAAATGAAAAGACGACACTAATTTGTCCTTTTTTTATGTTAGGTTTGCTTTTATACCTCACAAAAAGAGCTGTATCCCCAAATTAGGCCATGATTGCTTAGAGTGCAAAACATATTTTATGAAAATAATTAACAGTTACTCTAGGGTTAATTTACTTAAACCACTGTTGAACATCAGTACACACTGTAGTTCATCACAATTTCCTTCTAGTAAACTTTACCAAACGTCGTTTCAGCTTGGGGAAGGGCTGATCAGTGAAATATGTGCAATTCCTTACAGCAAGGAAGACGTGTTTAGATTCTCTTACTTGCAGTCTAGATTTAAGTATGTATAAAGTGTGCTGAGATTTTCAGGTGTTTGTCTGTTGACACATTGAAAAGAACTCAGCTGGAATTTTGAAATTCTGATTTTTAGAAAGCTGAAGTTGTTTTGCAGCCAGTTTGGGGGAAGACAGAGTGAAATATTTAGTTTGTTTGCTTTCTAAACTTTTTTTACCTTTTTTTTTTTTTTAATGTGAGTGTTAGAAATGAACAGGGATTTGAATTTCTGATCAAGACACCTCAAAGTTAAATAGGAAGTGCTGAGAACTTCCATGATTTATTAGTCAACCATCCGAAAATCACAGAAAATTCTGTGCACACCTGAAAAAGCGTAGGGATACCATGGACCTTTGATTACCAGACCATGGAAATTTCTGAAAGTTGGACTTGGCTTCTCATAGAAAGTAATCTCGCTCTTGGATTTAGATTTTTTTGGATGGTAGTATGCCATGGGGTTTTTTATTACAGATGAAAGCTCAGGATCACTCCTGAGTGCAGATGATGAACACTGAGCAATCACCGCTGAGAAGAGCTGTCGATCTGGCTCTATCGACTGAAATCTTCCTGGCGGCACCTGCTGTGCTGCAGCCCCCGAAGTCCGCAGTTCTTCTGGAAATCCGCTGGGTTCTTCTCAGGACGTTATGTTACAGAAACTTGGCCTTGCTCCTTCTGTGGCCGCTCAAGCGGTTTGATGCTGGAGCGAGTTTCAGTTCATATCAGGAGTGGGCTTTTGGAGCAGCTTTCCCGGTTGAGCCTCGTTACTGCGCTTCGATTCATGTTACCCAGCAGGCAAGGAGCAAGCTGGATTCCTTTCGGATGAAACAAAACTGGAAAACGTGCCCCAGGAGCCTGCCTAATGCACTCCAGCTTCTCGTGGGTTGTTGGTGCCTGGGCTGGCCCGCAGGGCAGCCCGGCAACAGGGGGCTCGGCATGGGTGCCAGGGGCTCGGCACCAAGCTCTCCGACTGAGCCGCACCGCTGGCTCTGGCAGGCGTAGCCTTCCCCTTCGACACGAGGTGCTGCCAGGCCGCATCTGGGTGTTTCACATAAGGTCTGGATCCAAAGTCCTTTGAAGTCTTTGAATGACTTCTATTGACTTTAACAGGCCTTGTGGCAGGCCCTAATGGTTTGGTTGTGATCTGAAAGGGGATATTCAGAGATTTTTCTATAATGAAAGATGTTACCTTTTAAAGAACCGAGTTCAAATAGTCTGATCGGTTCTCAAATGGAAGTGAGCTTCTTGCTATCTCCTGGAATCCTTTTGTCCCTGTCAAAAAAAGAAAGTCAGAAAATTAGTGCTTGTTGCTGAAGTAAGGTCCAAAGTTGAAACTGGCAGAGGAGTTTTGGGTCGTGGATTGAACTGTGCTGACAAGCAGAAGAGAGATTTGCATGGTGCAACTGTCTGCTCCTCGCAGAATTGTGCGGTAAGCTGCTCGTTCTCACCAACAGTTGCTTTGCTCACAGTTTTGAAGTAAAAAGGCAGGAGAGAAGAAGGAAGAACTCAACTTAATGCTCATTCGTACTAATATTGTTATGAGATGAGTGATGCCATATGTCTAAAAACAGCACTAATTAAAAAAATCTCGAGTTTGTTTTTAAAGGCAAGGATGGACTAGAGGACATTTGACTGTCCTACTAAATTGAATAACAAAGCTATCAATTCTTTCAGTTTCTCTCATGTTCCTCTCAAAACTTTCTTCCAGAAAAGTTTCTCAAATTAATTTTTTGTGTACAGTTACATTTTTTTATCATGTAAGGTGTTCTTTGATCAGTATCCAGAAAAGCTATCCTTTTCCCACTTCCTATGAATCCTTTTACGTGAGGTAGGAAATCAAGTTATTGCTTTAACAAATTAATGTGAACAGCTTGGAGCTGTTGAATTTCTGCTTCTTTATTTACTTGTATTATTTTGTTTACTTAGTCTTCATCTTCCCTAAATTACAATAATCTGTACTCTTTTTTTTCTTTCCAAAACAGGTGTATACTATGATAATGATGTTTAAACAGTGTAGGAACAAAGTGTAGCTCCATTTCATCGTTGGACGCGGGGATCTAGTAGAATGTGCATTTACAATTACATGTAATTGTGTGTGTCTTCCTCTAATGGCTTGTCTTAATATTTTTATTTGTACATGTGCATGGAAGGGTTCCTCTGAATTTGTACTGGGACTGATTTATCACAGTTATCCTTGTTTTACATCTGTGTAATTACTTTGAAATCATTGAACTTACACTGATAGAAAATTGCAGTAGTGGTGAATTAGGGTTGCACTTTTGATGGTGCTTTTTATTCCAGTTGAAATACTCTGCTGATCCAGGTGAGGATGAAATGTAGTACCAAGCCGCGAGACGTTTCACTGATTGGGTTCATGCTGCTTATCTGTCAGCACTTCCATTCTTAGGAGCTCTGTTTAATACCATTATTTCTGTGTGCCTTGGAAATGCAGAGGAATGGGGAGAAAAGTTAAAATTCTTGGCTTTTCTAGTATTTATGTGCCAGCTGTAGCCAAACAAAGTGGTCCTGAGGGTCTCGCAGTGTATTTTTGGTAGAGGCATTATTCTTTCCTTCATCTTTGAGTACAACAGTGGATTAGCTTTAATAATTTTTCTTTTTTAATAAAAAGGAGATCATCTTTAGACTCTACCCATTTTTCCTGTCTGCTTGAAGCAATGCATTAGATGGTTTGTGTCATCAGAAGGTTGGAGGGTGCTGGTGGCATTCAGAATAAATAAATAAATAAAACGCGTGAACAGGGCACGCCTGCAGTTGTGTTTCTGCGAGCCGCTCGCGATCCCCGTGTTCCTCTCATCTCTGAAATAGGGACCTTGGAAGTGATGGAAGGAGGCTGGCTAGTAGTCCTCAAATAAGCCAGGCCCGCATACCGTCCTTTTGTTCTGTTTTCAAGAACCCCTGCACCGGAGGGAAGCAGTCGCAGAGCCTGCGTGCTGTCGTGCGCCTCGGGAGGACGTTGTTTGGCGCCAGGGCTGGTGTTGCCATGGTCTCGGCTGCGTGGCTTTCTCGCTCACCCTGGGACCTCCGCTTCCCTGGCTGGGAGTCGTCGGGGCGCTCCCGGCCTGAGCTCAGGAGCCTGTGCGGCTGGACGGGCGCCGCGCCACCGCCGAACCAGCCTTTCCCCCCTTCCCTTCAAGATGAGGAAAGCAGGTGTTAAGTCTCATTTTGAGAATTTATTGTTATCTATTGCTGACGCTTTAGAGACCACTCTGCTTACCCGCCTAATAGCCAAATGCAAGCTAATAGTCTGTACAGGCCATTGAAGCCTAAAATCCTGCTAATTCCTTCCTCTAATGAATAATCCCTGATCTCTGTGTGTGCCTTGACTACAGAAGGGCTAATTATGAAATTCGTTGTAAGGAAAATTTCGAACTCATGATTTCTGTGCCTGGGATTTGTAAATAAATAATGTGTCTGCATGTATACCATGTACAAAGTATAGCTTTCATATGTAAAGTTAAATATCCCTGAAGAAATTTAGTTAAAATAAATGAGATTGTAAAACATTTCTTTTGCTCGGTGGATTAATAGCTCATAGTTTAGGGAACAGGTTGCCTGTTCTGTATGAAAGGTCATTCGTTTTAACCCTTAGGAGAGACATTGTTCACTGTGCTGGTGAGTAAATTTGTTAACAGCTTTGAGGAGAGAAGCTTTTTGCTGCTGCAGAGCGGGAGCTGGGATTCTGCGCTGGGGGCTGGAGAGCCTCCTGCTCTCCCCAGCAGGTAATTCGGGGAAAGTGTTACCATTCCGTGCCTGCAGATGTATGGGGATGGTAAATCTGGTTCTTTGGGTTCAAAGAATGCTTCTAAGAAACAAGTCTAGTGATCTTTTCGTTTCAAATTTGAAAAAAAAAAAAGAGAGAGAAAAATATCTAAGCAACCGAGGTATTGGGGTAGAGATGTTGCATAAATTATAACGTGCACCAGAGGACGCAGGATGTGTTCATTCCCAAGCTGCATGATTATTTCGTGTTGTGAAGGGTTAGCTTTTCAATTGCAAAGCTTAATCACTTTTCAAATGAATATTTCATAACAGTTATTTTTTCATCAAATATACAACGGCATGCTTATTTTGTGCCTCGTGGTAGACATTAGTTTTTTCAGCAGCTTTAAATTCCTTTTATTTCCCCTCATCTCCTATTCTTTTTGGCCATGCATGGGCAAGAAAATATTTGTGAATGTTTCCTGACGAGTGGCTAATCTTGTGGCTGAGAGCTAGGAAGAACCCAGAAGTTTTAGTAAAATTAGTCGCAAATTCTTAAAACATTTTAATTTATTTCATGCTGAGTGCTGCTTATGTGACTGATTTAAAATATTTCAAACTTAGTTGAAAATGAAAACGCAACTGTTAGAGACCTCCGCCACTACCAGTAAATCCTGTTTAGTGATACAGCGCAGCTGTAGTACTCGCTTACTACTTTTTGTTCCTGGATGATGAGCGTTATCATAAAAAATGTAAGCAGTTGATTACCCTTAGTACAGCTGCTTCTTGCTAGAAGAGTTGGGCAAGGGAGATCTACATCATTGCGTATCTACCTCTGTAGTGATCTGCATAGATATTGAGAGTTTGGCTAGCAACGAGGTGGTGCAATTGCCCCGTTACGTATCATTCAGACTCCGCATTGGGGGAGTTTCTTTAGCACTGCTGAGTTGGCGCATGTCTGCTTTCTGGATCTCAAGTGCTTTGGCAGATGGGTGAAAATTAAACAAACCTAGAGGTTTTGAATTATACTAATGGGCCAGACTGCCTTGAAAATAGGAGAAATGCAAAGCTTGACCTTAAAACACCCTCACTTTTTTTTCTTGTTCTTTTATTCAAGAATTCCGTTGGTACTCACCTGTCCAGTCTGTTCAAAATTAAAATGTATTTTTCTTTGAAGTATGCAATAGAAGAAATACTTATAAAAATACCAAGTGTTGTTTTGACTAGACAGACTACTTATTTTTCTTGTCTAGTTATTTTGTTCTCATACTTTACAATATATTTCATAGTGCGCTTTGAAGCCTACAGAATATATTATTTGTCTTTGTCCCTTCAAAACAAAAATTACATATGTCTAAAACTCATTTAATCGCATATATAAGGCACAAGTTAGTCTGCGATTGAGTAGTGCGATGCATTGTGTCTGCACCCGTGTATGCTGAACCAGTGGTATGAATGTAAAAGCTGTACACAACTGATGCTCTGTCTAGAAGGAGTATTTTAGGGGATTTTCCAGCCAGATACGGGTCTCTGTTGGACAGTCGCCTTCAAAATTTAAGCACGCTCAGATCTTTCAGATCTTGAACAGGTGTTTAATGGCAGTTATATGAAAGAGTTGTCTCCTGTGTTTGCCCTCTTTTCCTCACGTGCAGCGATGCCATATTTACCAAGATGGCCTACGTGTTTGTGTGTTTTTTAATCAAGTGCAGGATCTAGAAGCTCCTCGTGACACAGTTGCTTTTGTCTTGTGTTCTGAAGTACAAGTCACTTTCTTTTGTCCACATGGTTGAAGTTGACTGTGGGACCGTTTTTAAAAGGTAGTATTTTTTGTCTGTGGTTCAATTTGCAGTGAATATAGAAACCCGGGACTGGTTGGATACTTTCTGAACAGCGTAAAGTCTGTACTGTTAAACCTCGTTATTATATATGCCTGCTTGGAAATTTTTTCTTTCTCTCTCTTTTACATAGTATCTTGTAACAGCCACTTGTATTTCTGTACATGTTGGAAAATAGTATTTTATATGCTAAATCTACTTATGATCTGTAATTTTCTTCCTGTATGTTATGCCCTCTAGTTCTTTGGTTATTTTTTTTTTCCACTTTACAGTTATTTTTTAAATCTATGATTGTCTATATACTTAAACGGTTTCTGAACATGAAATACAGAGATCTCTCGGTGTCTCAAACACAAATACTTTTCCAGTCAAGCACATAGATACGTGATAAAGGCTCAGGAATTACTGACTCTTTGAACTTCCTATGTGGTTGGTGGTCATAAGCTGCAAGTCCCTAACACACCATTAGTGCACACTGTCACATGGAGAATTCATGTTTCTTCAGAATTTCGGGTTCTTTGGGGCATAAAATAATCTGCAGAAATAGTTGCCTTGCTATTAAGAATTAGGTAGTGTTGGGTTGCTGCTGTTAGTACACAGATGATATAAACAAAATGGAGTTAATCTATATGACCTAAGAGGGAGGGAGCTGACCTCACAAACATCAGCGAATTTCTTCTCACAACAGTCCTGGGAGGTAGGAAGTTGTATTATTACTATCCCTGCTGAGTATCTATGGCACAGAAAGATTAATTGATTTGCCCAAGGTCATGGAGGAAGTGAGAGGCAGAGATAGAATTGCATCCAGATATTCTGCATCCCAGTCAGATTGCCTTAATCGCAGGACTGTCACCCCTTAATATTTGTGATTTTTGTTTGCTTAACTAGGTGCTCTCCCGTGTGGTGTTTTAAAAGCCTTATTTTACCTTTTTGCAATCCTTACCCAGTGTGCCTTTTGTCCTGAGTAGAAACTTAGTGAAAAGGATTTTTAGGGACTTCAGGTTTAAGTGACATCTGTTCTTTCATATGTATTAATTCTAAGGTTATAGATAGTTGCACTTTGTTTCATCAAGTAAATTGGAATGCTGAGAATACAATATCAGCAAAATACGCTGGGGTTCTTTTCTTTAATTAATATATATTTTTTCCCCCCAATGTTTTTGTGGTAGGGAATTCTTCACAATAAATGATTAAACTGTCGAAAGAATATTAGCTGTTAGCTGTGTGTTGATTCATTATATGCCTACGTGTGTTTGGAGCCATTGTGCCGCGCAGCGCGCGGGAGGTGGGGCTGTCCGAGGGGAGCACCGCAGTGACCATTAGCAGTTGATTAAAAGGGAAGTGTATGCCGGGAGGAACTGCTCATAAATTATGTCCTTCCAGCTGGAGTTTATCTGTGCGAAAGGAGCTGCCAGCATCCTTATTTGTTCATTTGGCATCTGAAAACGTGCGCGTAGTCAAAAAGCATTGGGTAGGAGCCTGTAATAAACGTCTGTGCGCACACTTGCCTTGTGTGTACGACGGGTGCGTGGGCTGCTCATGGGGGCCTGCGTCCTGCCATGAGCCCGGCGAGAGCAGGGGACACGGAGCAGCTGGTGGGACTGGCCCGGGCGCTGGGCTGCCCCGAGCTCCGGCTGCTTGTGGGACCCTGCGGGAGGCTGTGTCTTTCCTGCCCAGACAGTGAATGATTTGGCTACAGGGAAATCTGCGTTCGGTCTTTGCAGCTCGTGGTCAAAGTGGGTTTTCAATCGCTAGCCCAAGGCACGCACTTAATACATAGGGTGCCTTGATGTGGTGCCCGGCTTTCCCACAGACACGTTTGAACCTCAAAGACATCTCCTAGCTCTATAGATGTTAGAGAACAATAATGTAGAATGATTTCCCCCCCTCCCCACCTTCATTCAGTATTTATATTCAGTTTCCCTTTACATTAAAAAGAAAGTACTGAAAAGTTACATGAAGTGAATTCCAGTCAAAGGTGTGTAACGTGTGTGAAGGAAATGAAGCTTAGATTTCAAGCGGTGATCAATGAAGTATAGTATTGTATGATCATTACCGAGCAATAAAGCAGGGAAGGAATTATCACAAGGATGTATATGCCATTCATCATACCCTTTTAACACCGCTTTTTCTTGCTTGCTTTCTTTTTATTGTCTCCTATGTTTTATATTCTTTGATCCTATATATGGGAACGAAGTTCCCTCCTCTTCTCTGACATTTTCACCCACTGTTATACAGTGTCAGCTTAGAAGAGTACTTCAGGGGAAGAAAGTCTATATACTCTATGCTTTAAAACTTTGAATAGAGTTAAAATACCTCATGCTCTAGGTTTTGTAAATTTTGTGAGAAATACTGCTGTGTTGTGTTTATTTTGAGTGCCATCAGCAAGTCAGTGGCTTTACTGGAAAACAAATGTATTGAAAATTAGAATAACATGTCAGCATCACATTTTTTCCTCTAGATGTGCTGTAACTGAAAAATTTTGTAGTATCAAAACATATTGTACCTTACTTGGTATGGGAGGACAATGGTGGGAGGCGTCAGGGTTTCTTTAATTCTGTTTTCTTTGTGCACTCATCAGTGCCAAGATTGCCAAATGTTTATCCCTGTGTATCATACAAAAGGAGTTAACTACCTGTTAGGAGCTGTGTATGTAAAGTGGCTTGAGAGCCTGAGATGAAAGAAGCAATGTTATAGATGTCTTCTTAGGGCCTCTCAGGCCAACCTTCCCCAAATTTTGGCACACTTTGGTCAGATCTGATGTTGGTGGTGTCCAGTGAAACTGGATATCAGGCCCCAAAGGGATACATCACAGCAATCTTTCTGTGGAGGCAGTGTGGTTAATAATAATAAACAATTTTGGGCTTGCAGCATAATCTTAAGCAATACAAACTGAAATGAAAATCATTAAAATTTGTTTGACAGTGAGCAAATGCACAAGTCTGTTCTCAGAAGGAAGGGTGACTCAGACATATTCTTGAATTGATGTATCAGGTTCAGTGAATCCTAAGATTTGACGACAGGTCTATTAAGGAGAAAAAACGATAATTTATAATTTCTGGGATAAAGTTGTACTTACTGTTATACCCTAGAAGTTTGTTTTGGTTTTTTTTGTTTGTGGTAAATAGCATATAAAAGATATTTACAGCAGCATTTCAAATGAACAGAACTTAGAAGAATCTGCCTTGAAATGTGCTTAATTAAGATGCAAAGAAATTTATCTCAGTGCAATGTGTAGATATTAATCAGCGTAGGTGGAAAATGGGAACATACATGATTAGTGATAGTATTTTACCTTCAAACCTTGAAAATGGCTTAAAATGAAACACTCTCAAATCCCCTGTCACCCCCAAACAATATAACAGACCATTTTGACTCTCTAATTACCAAGCCTAATTTGTTAATTTCAAAGGGGAGCACAGCAGCCTATAAAGGCTCGCAGGACTCTTTTGAAAAGAGCTATGCAGTATAATTAAAATGATCAAGTGGATCTAATTCTGGTTTCGGGGGGGGGGGAGTCTTCCCTCATAAGGTTACTTCAAATTGAATTGGAGTTGGCATATATAGCCTTTAATGAGGTAACATCCCCAGATAAAACATCTGACTTGCTGTTTATTTTAGTCTACGTTTATTTGCAGGCTTTTGTAGTAGGAGAGCTCTGTCTAATGGTCCTACCAACCCGAGTGCTGCTTCCAGCGTAGCAACTGGCCTGCTCCACAGCTCTGGGAGAGCGCTGTGCTCTCGATGGCGAAATTGCTTTATACGTATGTTTCTGATGCATCCATCACTCTGACAATTATGCTTGAGAAAAAGCAAAATGCAGAAGTGGTGCCCCTTGTGTCCCTTTCCATGGGTAGCAGTGGTGAAAGCATTCAGGCAGACATTTCCTTCTGCTGTTGGCCTCCGCAGGGTGGCTGTGCCGTAGCCAGTTAAACTGCAGTCGGATTTTGGGCAGAATTTTCCTAGTAAATATTTTCCAGACATATTTTTCTGGTCTAATACAGATGTGATTTCCCAGTGGACACCCATCTTCCAAAGGGTTACTGTTCGTTTAGGGGCTGCTGGTGCCTGGCTGGGGGGTGGGTTTTAGGGGTGGGTTTGGCTATTTGTTGTTTGCGGAGTGAGAGGGTGTTGGTTGGTTTGATTTAGTGTCCCCTCAATCACCCCAACTTGGGCTAATGAGTAAGCATCATTCTGGGCTTTAAACTCCTGTGTGAAAATGGTTCTGTCTGTTCTGTGTTAAATACCTATTCTGGATAACGTCCTAATCAAAACAATTTAGATTGGCTACAGTAGGAGGTTTCTTGTTGTGCTTTAACCCTTCTGGGTGTTTTATCTTCTAAAGCCCTGTGATAATAAAGCCATATGAATCCTCAGCTTATTATTCGTATTCCTCAGTGTGCCACAAAGGAGGCGTTATGGAGCGTTGTGTTTTAAAATAAAATGTGTGCGAAGGATGACGTTTTCCTAGCAGAGAGCCTTGCTGGTGGATGCACGTGGCAGAGGACAGCGGGGTGAAGGTGCGAGTGGCCACCCTGGGGACAACGTCTGGGGGGAGCAGCGCAGCTCTCTGCTTGTTTCCGAGCAGACCCTTGCGCTTCCACCCCCACCCTGTGTCGGCCCATCTCCTGATGGAGCAGGTGGGCTGTAATTAAGGGATATTTGAGCTCGGAGGAGGCAGAAGCCAGTGCCTGACAGGTGCTTCCCTTTTCAGCTTGGCGGCAGTTTTGTGTGGAAAAGCAGTACTAATTCTGTGACCAGTTGGTATCACCTGGGAGAGCAGAGGTTAATGTTTCAAAGGCGGAGGAAAACCTGTTTGTATGCAAGTGACATTGAAAGGAGATATGAATATTTTAATAGCTGTGGCCAAGGCCGGTGGGTTGTACTACACGCACATGTTCCATTTTGGCTGGACCCCTTCTGAGTGCCAGTTGTCTGGACTGTGGCAGCGTAGCAGAGGTCTACATTAACAAGTCCATTATAGTGCTCCTCTCTTCCTTTTCTCATGTCCGTAGTAAAACTTTGATAAAAGAAGGGGCCAGAAAGAATTTGGTAATGATACATGCCTTCTTATTGTAATCATCTTAGCAAGCCACAGTTGCCTGCAATGTCTAACGCGATTGTAAACAGATACTGTATTTCTCACGCAGATCAGCAAATCATCAGCAGAATTACCAGCGTCTGTAAAGGTTTTTGGATTGTTCCTAATATTTTTTTGTTTCTGTTGATCTTGAACAATGTTAGCAGCATTTGCAACAGAAAGCAAATCAAGAATAAGCATGAAAAGGAACCCTCCTGCTTATGTAGTGGGTTTTTTTCCTTTCCTGGCTTGCTTTTATTGTATCATACACCCAAAAGACACAGTTAAAGAAACAGTGGTTCTGTTGACAGCATTCTGAAATAATTACTTTCTCACTGCTCAGTAAAAAGTTGGAATAGGTGGCTGCAGTAAAACAAAAGTAAGGGGGGAAAATATTAGTAAACATTTCTAATATGCTAGTCCTGCATCCACCAGCCATTTATTAGAAGCCTTTGATGTCCACTGTTCTCCAAATTATTCATATAAAATGTTGGAAAAGAAAAGCACAGTTGGATGGAGATGGGAAGTGCAAATTACGAAACAAAAGTATAAAGTATATCTGTATAATTCAGTAGATATAATATTCACTGGATTTATAATTTGGCTGTAGACCTGTAATTCAGTGCAATGTAATTATTTTGTGCAGTCTGTATTTTTTAATTTCTTGTGTGCAATTGGATGTAGGTAATAACAAGAATAATATTCAGGACTCTGCTTCTTAATGGTGTAAGGCCGGTACTTGTTGATAGGAAAAATGCAGTGTAGAACAAGCGAATTTCACTAAGATTTGAAATCTTTTTTGTTTTGTTTTGTTTCCTTAACATGTCTAGCAACTACTGAGCCAAGTATGTGGAAGCCTTTACCCTCCTAGGTCAGATTCCAGCAAAGCCATGTTGCTTTTATAGCATAATGCCATACGGCAAACTGACTCAGCTTTAAGCGCTGCATATGGTCCCGAGGGGAGAAATTACCCATCCAAATGACGGGTGGATGGCAGGCAGGCAAGTTAGGATGTAGCTGCAGTGTGCTCATATTGTGTTTCACTAGGGCTGCAAACATTCAAAATAGCTGCTTGGTGAATTTGAATTTGATCCTCATAACAGTAAGGAGCATGAGGGGATTGGAAATAAAATAAGAACAATAGCTATTTCTCTTTACACTGCTTCTGTAAAGTACTTCTGATACATTGAAGGGAATTAATGTCTTTTGGCATGGTTTATTTCATTTTCCAGAGTGGATTTGGTAAGTGAATGGGAATCAAATACAATTATAATAGCCCATTTCTCTTTCCTAAATAAAGTTTGGAATGCTCATATTAACTCATATGTCAGTAGTTGCTTAGCTCACATGAGTTAGAGTCAGTTCATAATAGCTAGGAATTTGACTTTATTTTCTCATACTAGAGGTTTTCTTGGGAACCTGCAGTGCTAAAGAATCCTGGTTGGGTTTCAGTCCACATTAAATGAGTAGAATAGCGGAAAGTAAATTTACACATTCTGTACTTTGAAAGAAAGAAGTAATATCAAACACTAAATGAGGTGTTCCAAGACAGAGAGAACATTTCGGGGAAAGCCCTAGCCATTTTGTTAATTTGACAATTCTGTGATATATACTGTAATTACCATGAAATTTGAGTAAAACTGGTAATGTTGTTTGATAAATCTATTAGCTGAAATGCGTTTGTGGTGGTGGCAGCCCTGCAGTCTTGTAGTGCTCAAACACTATCCCTCATCCTACCTGGTTGTGTTGTTTTGTTTTTTGTGTGTTTTTGTTTTGTTTTTTTTAATGACTGTTCAACCTTCTTACTATGCAATTATAATTTGGGTGAGCTGACAAGGTGCTTATTGGCTGTTGTCTAAAGGAAATTATACTTCAGTGAGTGGCAGTCGGTGCAGTCACTGCAGGGCTGAGGCTGCAGTCAGGGCGTTTGGTAGAGGGCTGAGACTTCAAGTCTGAAGAAAGCAATGACGTTCTTCAAGGAGGGCTGCTGAAAGTTGAGAGATTCGGTGGTGGCACTGCGATTTGCTGTCCTGCATCTAATCTCGGTGGCTTTTCTCTCCCTGCCTGGTCCTCTGTAGCCGTCTGTGGGCCAGGGCCCAGGAAGCCTGCTCCTCGGTGCTGGGGTCTGAGAGTCATTGTGGTGGTAAACCCTCATGAAGCAATGGGATGGATTGTGCCGTGTTTCCTCCTGTCACAGGCAGGACCAACTTTTGCAAGTCATCTTTGCTTTGAAGAGCAGTTTATTGAAGAATTGATACGCTGCTTTGTTTTGCTTGCACGTGGTTTAATTTCCTGCTCATCCAGTCTTGATTTTTATAACCAGGCATACCAACAAGTGAAACCCTTGGGTTCAGTTGAAGGTACAGTGATGTTGACTCCTCCCAGAATCTTGGAAAGGGTAAAAACAGTAGAGTACGCTCTATGCTCTTTCAGGCTTTTAAGAATTTGTCTGGATGTGTGAGTAGTGGTGAAATGTTAAAGAATTTACATTACCTATTGAGGGACAGTGTATAACATGCTACTCATATTGCCTTGGATTTTTAACTAGAAAAACACTTTTTGCATTCCATGGGTGGTATGATCTTGTCAAATCCTAGAATTAACTGAGGTTGAAGATATTTCTATTTCTAAAGATTTATACTGAAATGAGAAATTTATAGGTTTTGTTAGGGAATAACACAGGTTTCAGTGCAAGTAGAGCTATTGTCGTCTTCGTAGTCTTGAGTAAAGAACTGAGCCATCCTGGAAACTTCGTGAAGAAATGGATCTAATTGAAAAAAATATTGTACATTTGGACCAGCTTTCTCAGTTTTCACTCTTTATGAAGGTAGCAACCTTTTCCCCAAATTTCATATGCTGTTTCCAGTGAAATAAGCAACTTTCTGAAATAACAGCATCATGTGCAAAATAGATTTTTAAAATTAATCTATTCAGAGAAATGTTGTTTATTTTGATAAGCAGAATCTTCTAGCCACTGAAGTATCAAACCTAGGCTGTAATAATTGTTCAACACTCTTTTTTTTCCCTCCCCAAGTTGCACGCTCTGTGGTTCTTTCAGGTGCTTGTGGTACGTATTGTTGCAACTGCAGAGTATTTAGATTCTCTCCACATCTGTTGTTGCATTGACCTCCAATATTATCTGTACCTGTTCTTCCTTTGTGGAAAAAAATACTCAGTTCTCTAATTTCAGCATAGCACCAGCTTCAAGTAGTGTATTTTCTGCTTACTGAAGTAAGGCTAAAAGCTGATAAGAGAAGTCTTTAAAATCCTATTTTAGACTGAGTACTAGATTATATGCTTGAGAGGAAGTGAATAGGTATCTTTTACTGATGACAACCAGGACAGATGGAATTCACTTTCTAGGCTAACCTAGTTTTTCAGGTTGCTTTCAAAAAAGCACTGCACTTGGAACCATTCAAAGACATTACTGACCAAGTCCATGGAAAGGAAATTACTTGTATAAAGGGCACAACAACGAATGACTGTTTAAGAAAAGGAAAATGCTACTGGTTTTTTATATTTAGTTGTTTTTTCCTTGATTTCTTTTACTGCTTAAACCTGCCTCATTGGAACTAAGAACATCTCTAGACTGTCCTGGGCTCTGGAGTATTTTATTTAAATTTTAGACAGATGGTGAAGGGAGAGGAGCAACGCTTTCTACAGAAGTTGCAGAATGAGATGGAAGAATTTGCTAGTTCTGGTTTAATATCTGCAGTGAAAACTTGTTTGTTTTAATTTCCGAGCACTTTAAAGTTCCACTGGGTTATTTAATATCCGGTAGCAATGATTTAATGTACTCATAGAGTACTTGATGCTTTTATGTACTGGTTACTGTGAGCACTGGGTGGCTGGTAACTCCTTCCTCTTTCTCACCATAAGAGCAGGCTGGTAATTGTCTGAGCTTTTCATTTGCCTGTCCATATTTCCAGTCAGGACACACCTGATCAAGGTTTTTTTCTGTATTTGATTTACAAACCCATGTTTCTGACGGTTTGGGTACAGTTAGCATTACACAAAAGGCATTTTCTATTTTTTTGAAGAGACACTGCCATTTCTTTCCGCAAAGGTCTACGGGCTGTTTGGACTCTGAGTTCTACTGCGTGTCTGCCTTCTCCCTTCATTGTTAGTGGGAGCTGGAAGAATCCTGATAGTATCTCTGTACTGTAGATACTTACTCCTTTTGACCTCTTCTAAGGCTGGCAATAGTGTTCCAAAAATCCAGCAAACCTGGTCTTTTTCAGGAAAGCGTGAAATTATTAAGCTCATTCCTGAAGTGTCTTGCATAAGTAATAAAGCTAGGCTAGTATATGTTTTCAGGGAAGATCCATCCTGGAAAAGCACATCTCTGTCTACACGTCTTCTGATTGACAGTCTTGCATTGTAGGTGAGTCTACTAGATTTCTGCCCTTACTGTGTGGTCCTTATCTTCAAGGTGTTCGCACGAATGCTGGACAGTTGTGCTGCCAGACCTCCATCAGATGACTTCTAGTATTTGTTACCTAGAGGATGGGATCTTGAGCAGGCTGCTTTGATGGTCAAGAGAATTAGGAGCCAGATTGTCTGGGCCTGGTGGTGGATTCATGAGAAAGTTCTTGTGTGTGTGTCTGTAGACAGCTCGTTTTTTACCGATGTCAGTAATTCCCTTTTGGACAGGCATTATGACCATTGGCGGAAACGTGGGCATGCTTTTCTGCTCGCTTCCTCGTGAGCTTTCCAAGGTGGTGTTCCCTGTCACGCCTCGGTACCTGTGTCTCAGCGCTATTGGGAGGAAGGCGAAGCAGTGACTGACTGACTTGAGTAACTGGCTGCTGTGCAACCGTTGTGATAACAGTGCTCAAGAGAGGAATGTGCTTCTATGTGAAACGCTTTGCTTGCCAGTAGACTGAGAGGAATTATGGTTTACGTGTAGCTGACCACAGATTTCAGTTTGGGGGGCTGAAGAGATGATTTGAGCTGGAGAATTATGTAGTGGCTTTTAGGCGTATTGGGAATCGTTGCATTGACATTTGCAGGCTCGGTGCTGCCCAAAGGATCTTCCTCACCTCGAAGCAGGGATTGCACGAGCATCCTTTCTTGCTCAGAGGGGTAGTTGTGTGTCTGTGCAAGTAAACGAAGCAAGGGTCTACAAATATCTTTCTCAAGTTGGGTTGCTTGTCTGTGTTGGACAAATTTGAACCTTCCTGTTCCAGGAAAAGAATCAATAACATAAATTTAGGTAATCCCCTCTTTTAAAACTTACCTGTTTAGATGATGGCATGTTTGGAAGAGCCGAACACCCCCACCCCCCCAACAAGAAAGGGAAAAGGGACTGCTTACGCAGCCCGAAGCAAGATCCCTATTTCCACTGGCCATTTAAGTAACTTGGCTGTTGAGCTTGTTTATGAATATAGAAAGGTGAAAAGGCCAGGACTGCTAGTAAAATCCCTTTTTCTCTATTGACCTTGTGAAAGAAAGGTATAGTAGGTCCTGTTTTGTTTCAGTCAAAAGGCAGTCCTCCCATGCTCTGCCTTAATCCTAGCAATGAGCTCTGTCACAGTCCCATGTGTATCGGGCACATAAGGCAAACTCACCTAGGATGCTGAGGGGGGGGAAACAACACCAAACACCCCAAACCCTCCTTTTTCATCCTCTCTGGAGGGCTGGGAATAAATGAGAATTTTGTTAAAGTAGATAGCTCTGTGTCAGTAGCACACAGGCTGCTGGGCCTCTGCTAATACTGTTAAAATAAAATACCTATCTGCTGCACCTACTTCACTTCCTGTAGGCTGAAAAAAGGGAGGATTTGTATTAAAAATTTAAAACCCCAAACAAATAAAAGCCCAGAGACGTTTCCACTGGTTGATCTGTGTGTATGTTCCGTGAGCACTTGTTAGTGCTGACATTTCCCTGTGTGAATATTTTATGTGGGCGTTGTACAGTGGCCAACACTTGAATTTGCTTTCCTGTAGTTGGTACATTTTACCTGTTCTCCTCAAATTGTATTTTTTTCCCAAGACAGGAGAAGGAACAATACTGTTGATGGGTGCTCCGGCAGTTGGCTTTGCTGTGAAGCTACAGAGGGTTGTAAGAGCTGAGCGTAATCCATGTAGCTGCTTTGCTGTTCCCGGCCTCTGTATTTTTAGACTGCGGCTCTCTGTAAATTCCATCCAGGCAGTATCACTCAGAGGCAGGGCGCAAAGAAACCTTCTTACCAAATATGTGGGGTTTTTTTCAGACTTCCATTTCCATCCGTACAAGGACCTTTTTTTTCCTTTTTTTTTTTTTTGTGGTCAGCAAAGCACTGTGAATTTGTGCTAGTGCATGTTGAGCCTTTTGTGTTTCGAGATTTTAAGCTGTGGGGTATTTTTAGATTGAAGAGGTGGACAAGAGCGTTGTCTCCTGTTCAAATGGAGAGGTTCAGCATATGGTTTCACTAGTTACAGATTTACCACGGGAAGAGGTAGGTAGGGCTAGCAGATCAGTGCTAGCATTATCCTAAATACTTAGAAAAATAAATGGCAAAAATGAGAGAGAAATCTGAAAATTCTGAGTAGTTGTGACAATTTATATAAGGAAATTTGATCTTCAGAAATGTAAGGAAACACACGCATATTTTCTAAAGACAATATAAACCCTGGAAGAAGCAGAAATAAATCTTTGAAGTGTAATTGCAAGGCAGTCTTCTCCCATTTAATTGATATTTAAATATTGGCTAACATGGATCTTTGCCATTTAACTGACATTAACGACCTTGGTTAACTTGGTTTTGAGCTTTTTATTTTATTACATTGGTTTGTTTGTTTTATGTTAATTTCACTTTAGTGCTTGGATCCTTGTAAAATACATTTTTTTTTCTTTTCAAAAACAAACATCAAACATCCAGAATATCTGTTTTGTTTTAATATTTAAACATTTACACACATCTTGGGCATAATTGTATATGCATTTTATAGCATGAAAAAGCGAACCATATTGATTGTAAATCCTAAACATCTGCACTGCAAACCAAAACCATACTTTTTTGTGCACCTTGCTGCTTCTGAGTTTTTCTTCTCATCATACTTTAAATACTTTATTAAGTAATTGCTGGCATTACTTTTGGCTTACCCCACACCTTTTTTATTTCTATTTTATTCCTTTAAACAGTTTCTCTTCTCTCTCCATCTGTTCTCTGCATCAATAACTTGTTTGGAATAAGCAAAACTTAAAATGGGCTTTTTGACCCTGGCGCTGTTGCTGCTGTGATCACGTAGGTGCTGTGAGCGGCCCGCAGCAGCTGGAGAGGTTCTGCTGGGGCATCCGTGGCCTCTTCAGCATCCGTGTCCTCCCTGCTCCCGCGGGCGGGCACACACCTTACCGTGAGTCAGGGGCTTGCGATGGGTTCCCAGATCCGACGGTGGACACATGGTCACCGTTGGTACCCTGTGCTGTCACTGGAGCCCTCACAGAGAAGGGTGGATGACTCTTGGTACATCGTAACTTGTTCACACACCCGTGCTTTGCTTTCCCAGGCTGGGCGCTGGAATTTAGTTAGGTGACTGCTAATTGTCTTTGTAATCGGCAGAGAGAGGAGTGCTTTTTGCCCTGAATGCCGTGTACCACCTCTACTGCATTAATGTCAGTCAGCTGTTAATGGTAGTCGCAGCTGTATTTTAGATGCATTAGAGTACCATTGGCAAAAGGTTTCCCCCACCCCACAGGCAGTATTCTAGTTTTTCTGTAAAGCAATCCATATGTTTATTTTTCCTGGTTTTAGCAAGCTTTGAAATTGCCGCAGTATTTTAATTAGCTGGGAAAGCGTTCACTGCAAAGGAAATGACTGCACATAAAGCTTCTTCACATCAGCAGCAACGTTCTGCTGCCTCAAGACCCCTGGATATGGTGCTCATTGTGCTGTCCAGTGCGAAGAAATGTTCCAAAATTTGCCAAGCAGAGCAACTAAACACAACCTCGTTTCTTTTCTCTCTGTCCAGTCATTGTCTTTATTCATCAGTAATCTCAACTGGGGTTGAATTGCTGATTGTGTATTTGCATCTTCATTCAATCTTTTACCAACTGTTCTTCACCCAGGGTTTTGGGGGGCTTGGATTTTTGTTTTTTGTGGTGGGGTTTTTTTGGTTATTTTGTTGGGGTTTTTTTTTTTGCAATCATATGTCTGGATTCTTGTATACAGCTGTAGTTACAAGGCACAGTGAACTTACAGTGAGAGAGAGAGAACATGTGTGCTGCCACCGCTCATTTGTTGTACAGTTTTGGTTGTGATGGAATACCTGATTCTCTGTCATTTCTCTTCCTGTCCTCCTTGTGATCTTCCACAAGCTTAGTCTATTAAAATGACACAAAAAGACGGTTTTGATCCATTTAGACACTCAAGCATGAGGACGTCACGTTTGGACATGTTGAACTAGCTGTTGCAGCAGAAGAGTGATGGAAATCAAGGACCACTGCAGGCAGCTACATCATATAGGCCTTTTCATAGATTGATTGAGCTCAGTCTTAAAACTGGTTGCCTTACCTGCACCTGCTCTGCTCTGTTTGGATAGCTGCTCCAGTATTTGCCCAAACCCATCTCTTCAGTGTTTTTGCTTTTCTTTCTATACATTTGTCTTTGAAGTAGACTATCTGCAGCCTTCACTGTGAGCTATTGTCTGTCACCGCTAATTAGGCTTCCGTAACAAGCGGGGATTAGAGTGCATCTGGACTTTGAGCATTGTAAGTGATGCAACTGCGTTGGTCAGCTCTGGATGTTTGATGTGTCAGTGGGTGAGAGCTGCTGTATTTTTTGTTGTTCCTCTTTTCTTGTTTCCGCATGAAAGGTGTGTGTTTTTCCTCTGTGGAATTTGTTGGCCGTCTTTGTTAATGCTGACGTCGCTTAACTAGGTCAGTGTACTACAAACAAACATTACACGGCAAGAAATGTGGACTTACAGATGTACCCTGCACTTAATACCTCCTCTCCCCTCTCAAATCCAAAACAGAACCCCCAAACCCTTCCATTTGAAGTTACTTGCTTGGCAGCATTCATAAATTCCTTCAATATTCTCTATATTGTAGAATTCTAGAAGTGCATGACAGAGACCTACAGGATGACGCATTTCTTCAGAAATCACTTAGGCATGGGCGTTGCGTTCAGTCACATATCAAAAACTACATTTATAAATGACACATAGAATTCGTAAATACGTTTATAAAACATGGGGTTCAGGCTTAACTGATGAAGTCCCACAAGTCTAAGTGTGGAATCCTCATCACTGTTTACCTTTTAAACTGGTCTTTATCTGGTCTAGAGGGTTTTTAAAATAATGAAGTCTTGGGGGAGAGGGGTTTGCGATGAGCACTTTTTTTGTTGAAAACAATTTTTGAAAGACTATTTCTTTTTATAAATACAGTATTTTCAAATGCTTTTTACTTACGCTTTAGATGGCTGTGTTTTTATTTATTTAAGTGTTGCTTTTGATTTTGAACATACCATCAAGGATTTTGCTGTTTCTGGTCTGAGACTTAGAGTTAAAATAAATTCTTTACTCCTTTATCTTGATTTTATGCTTACTGGAAAACCTTAATGACAAATAGGTTTTATTTTTTTGGGAGATACTTGGTAAGTTTTGTATACATTTTGGTGTAATTTGCGGAAGCAAAGTCAATTTGTCTTTAGAAGTAGATACTGGCCACTTTTGCTTATGGAGTTGGACACTGCCTGAATAGATTTGTAGTCTTATTTTCCATATATTGAAGACAGTTATTTCATTTAATATTTGGAAATTGCATCGTAAGAAAGCTGTCCTCAACATGTACTTACATTGGAGTACAAAAATCACAGTGTTTAAATGTAAATAAAATAGCCAGTTTTGAGTTGGGTGAATAATTCATAAACTGTTTAGACATCTTGACTCAATGAAAGTTCAAACAAGTTTCACTGAAGTATTTCTTACTAGCTTTCTTTTTACTTAATGTTGTATTTTGACTTTTATGCACTATGTATGTTTGCAAGTTAAGGAAGTTGTGAAATTGGTTTGAAGCTGCATTCACTGGTTTGGGACTATATTTTTGGGATCGCTGACAGAAATTAAAAGTGCCAATGTAAAGACTTCTTGGTTGTTGCAAGGTTGATTTTGAGTTCTAATAGGAATTTACCTATGAAAATAAGAATTGAAGTTGATACTCCCCACAGTGCACAAGTGTAACTTGTGTAAATAAAGTTCTAGATACTTTGTTCACTCAAAGATAGGCAGCTTTTTTGAATTGCAGAATTTTTTTCTCCCACAGTGAAACAGCTTTAGACTTAGGTTGGAATGTACTTTTATGTGACTCCCCTTTCAAGAAGCAAAAGAGGGGGAAAATTTTACATACCAGGGTGGCAAATTGTAGTATTTCTTTCTAAATATTGTTCACGTTCGTGCTCACAAAAAAAGAAGTGAACAATAGACTCATGATAGGTAATATGAAAGAAACTATGTATATTGTTATGTAGTGTCTGGTACAAAGTCCCTAGCAATGAAGGCAAAGGCTGCCATTGACTCCGCTGGGCTTTTATCTGGCTGTAGAACAATCTGTTATGAGAGTTTCTTTCTTAAATAGAAGCAGTGTGATTTGCTTTTTTTACACTGCTGTGCGTAAGTGTAGCACGTACTTCAGTGTGGCATAGGCAACAGTAAATTTTTTTTTCCTGGCAGTAATTACGTATTTTCCTTTTTAAGATGATTTTCTATTACTGTGATTTTAAGGATTTTTAATTTTCATGAATATGAACTGCAGTAACAAAAACTGTTAGTGTTTTTGGTTTTGTTGAAACCCTTTGTCTCGGACAAAATACCAAATAATTTTGGAGTAGGCACATGCTTCATGACTCGGAAGGACAGTATCTGCCTCGCCAGTGGAAGTTCCGCTTGCCGCTGGGTCAAGTTGGGGCATGCGTTTTTTTCAATGTCTGTGACAGTTTTACACATATAGATCTGCAAATTCCAACAAAAATGAAGCATTTTACCACTCGCAGCCGCACTGCAGTAAAGCAGGTCCCTCTTCCAGGGTGGCTCACCTGGCGTGGCTTCACCTGAGCAGCGTCCCAAACCGCACACGCGTATTCTCCTACGCAGAAGGGGCAAACACGCGTTCTTTGCATCCACTGTGGTGTCGGCGAGTGCGGGCTGGGCTGTGCAGGAGGCCGGCGCGGGGGCCGCCGGAGGCTTTTCCAGTGGGCTCCCATCTGTCAGGGCTGCGGGCTGATAAAGCTCGCGGCAGCTGGCTGGGCTCGCCGCTAATCCGTTCATCCCGGCTGCGGATCAGAAGGTGGCCTGTCCCCTCTCCGAGGCCTGCCCGCCTCCGAGAGCTGCCGCAGCCCCCGAGTGGTCCCACCGGACCTGCCGGCGAGGGTAGTGCTGGGGTACAGGCAGCCCCAGCGAGGGGCACACGTGCCGGCTCCGGGGTGTTGTGCCGAGGACAAAGCCCATCGCCCTCCGACCGACCGACCTGTGGTGCCTTCGTCAGCGACAGCACGGTCGCAGCTGAAGTGCTGGCTGGGGGTGGAAGGTGACTACGAATGCGTTACTCAGGGAGGAACTGTGAAGTCCTGGAATACTTTCCTGCGTGTAACTACAGGCCACTGAGCAGAGTTAAGCCGCTCGGAGCTCCAGATGGCACAGACGGCTGTGAGAGACCTCGGCTCTACGTGATCTTTCCTACCGCTTTTTGGTGTAGGCTTACTATTACTGTTACAAGTAACTTACACGTATAGCGGTTATTTAAAACATGTAGTAGGTTGCATTTCCCTCCCCTATCAAGGCTACGTAGCTTGTTAACTAACAAAAGTAGCGAGATAATTCCTGCCCTAAAAATTTGCAGCCTTTTGTGCACAAAATCTGTCATTGAGCCTGGAAGGTCTGAGAGGAGGATTGCTGAGAGCAGGAGACGCAGCAGAAGATAAAGAGAGAACAGGAATAGGAAGAAGACGGGGAGCGTACGTGTGGCAGTGCAGCGTAAGAGCCGAAACGCTGTAAAATGGGCCGGTAAGTTAAGATCTCATGGGTGGGGGATGTGACGCTTCAATCATCTGTTGGACGTAGTAGTTCCTTCTTACATTAAAGGGGACCTGAATATTTTGGGATGCTTGTGAAACACAGGATTACCAAGGACCCAAACAATAAGAAAGGTGTAGGCAGGGAGCGATTAACTGGCTTGTCCCCTGTTGCAGTTCCCCGGTCAGTAGAAGCAGCACATTCTCAGTTACCGCGTGCCTCTCGCAGCTGCGTCAGTAGATGCGTAGCTTTTCTGTTTGTTTGACTTCTCTAAAAACAAAAGCTAAATCCTGGAATTCACAAGGTAATTAAACAGCTCAGAAGAAATTGGTTTTATCCCACAGAAGAAGTGCCTGTGAGTTTAACAGAATCCCAATCTAATGACTGGCATTGGTTGTAGCGAACACCTTTGGGGCAGTCCAGAAGCAAAATGGACACACTGCTGCTGCTTGGTTTGATTCCCCAATTGATGATTGACATGACCTTCAGTGCATACAGCATGTTAGAAGATGCAGGACACAGCAATTTGAACTGACGTGGAGAATGCAGCGTAAACAACACAAGAACTGCTCGGAGCTCTGTCACAAGCTTTTTACACCAAAGTTTTGCGGCAGAAAGTTGCAGAGGCTATGAGAAAAGCAGTATCATACTCGAAACTATCTTTCTTTGAACTGAGAGGTGGCTCATCGTTATAGGTGAATTGCTTTAAAAGCATATTTAGGTATGCATACATATACCTATGGATACGTATGTATATGTATGAGTACATGTACAATAACAATAAACTGATTTTGTTCTCCTTTTTTTATGATGAGAGAATGTGTATTTTAGGTAACTCTAATAAAGGTGTACTCTTCAGAAGGTGTATTTTAGATAACTCATTGTGTTGAAAACCTCAGAAAGGAAGACTCAGTTGTACAGAAAACATAAGCAGAGCAAGCAGTGCAAAAGCTTGGAGCAGAAGCTAGGTTAGGAAAATCACATTCACAACGCAGTTGACTGGGCTCTGTGGTTTTGTAGCTCTGCGATGAACCCAGCTCTGGTTTGCTTCAAAAACGAAAATCTATCTAAAGTACCTACACTGCAGTCCAGACTTACATGAACAGTTAAACTCTCAATACCTTAAATACGCTGTGGAAACATGGATAGATGGAACCGAATGTTAGATAAAATTGGATTTGGCATAGTAAATTTATATAGACTTTTTAGGCCTGTGCTATTTCTGTGGGCGCTGTTCTGTTTTGAATCTAATTTTAGTTTGGAGAACTCGTTTGATTTCCTTTTTCACATCCATATGTGCTCATATGGTGAATTTATAGTCTCTTTACTAGGTTTTCATTATGTTAACTCTAATTATTATAGCACTATAGAAGCAGTGCCATAGTTCATATTGAGATACAAGTTCTTGCGTTTAGTCAGTAGAAGTATTTTTTGTTGTTGGTTCAGTTAAGCATTCCGATATCAGGACTTAGGAGTTCAAAACGGGATTTTTGGGGGGGTATGTAAATGGCTGCAAAAAGGAGGCATGGTAAAATCTGGTCGTAACAGATTTTTTTTTTTTTTCCTAGATGAATCAAATAACTTAGGTTTGACTTTCAGTAAATTTCAGTAAATTCTAGCAGGTAAATAGAATTAATATGAATATACTCTGCAGATGTTGAAAGACACTATGTAAATAATAAAGTTTTAAAAAATTTGATAACAGCATCCTGAAAATACATGTTACCCTGTTCCCTTTTAGTGATGTGGTGGCTCTCATACATCTTTTTATACATGCGCATAAGGTCTTTCCCACTGGGCATGTCCCTATTCCTCATTTGTCATTACCTTCTGTCTTTAAGGTGAGGCTGGAACAGGAGCGGCAGCTCCAACAGTGGTTTTTACTTGGGTATGAATTCAATGCCAAGGATTGAATTTCAAGTGCTCTGTGAAATGTCGTGTTCTGCGGAGAGTCTGTTACGAAAAGTGCTGGATTTGTACAAATACAGCTTGACAGTTACGTGTTTCTCTAAAAATACTGGCTACTTTCTCCTTACTTCAGCTGTCTTCCTGGCTCAGTGGTATTCCCCTCCCCAAGGCGTCAGTCTTTGGTGTGAAATGCTGTGTCCAAGGCTCGCAGATCTCTCTTGGAGAGATGACAGAGGACTGGAAGCATCTCTCCCCGCGACACGTGGAAGAAGTCAGTAGAGGGATGGGCACCGAGAAGCCGCGGGATGAGAAGGGTTCAAGTGGAAGGCTTCCAGGGTGGACAAGAGAGGATGGGAATGTTTTGGGCTTTCGTGAAACCCAAAGGGCTTCTTGGAGAAGGGTTTGAGCCGAGATCCAGCAGCAAAAGCTTGTTTAGAAAAAGCGGAGGGTGAAAGTGGAGGTGAGGACATGGAAAGGCATGGTGAAGCACAGTCTCGCTGATGAAGGAGAAGCGGGAGATGAGGCACTAGTTGATTAAATTTTCAGGTAATTTTATTAGTTTCCCATGTTGTGGGAGAATAAATTGTATGTCTGTTGCTGAGGACTCCTGTACGATTGCTTTCTAATATCGAGTAATTCTTCTTTGCCGTCTCTGGCCTTGTGGATGTTTCTGCGAAACCTCTCCCAGTTGTGCTGCCACCAGCACTTACATCCCAGAGCTTTTATTGAGTCGTTTTGTGACCTGCCATAAGCCGGCCACGTGGCCTGGCAGTGGTCATGTAAAAGTGCTGCCTGCCCCAGGATTCCCACCACGTGTAGTGTGACGGACACTGATTTCAGTAAGAAAATGACCACGTGTTTGCAGTTTGCCTCAAGGCAGAAGGCAGCATTTTGTCACATGTTTTGTAGTGGTATTTTGATGCTCCCATGGTTGTATGGGTCATTTTTACAGTTAACTCTGGGATATGCTACAGATAAACATTTGTGTCTAGTGCACCTCTGTGCCACCACGGCACTCTTTCTGGCCTTAGAGCTGCTCCTTCCTCAGTAGTATATAAAGAAAAGTCATTATCATCAGCTTTTCTTTTGCAGTGAAGAAGTAGGTGCAGGCAAATAAAACATAATTGCATAATTTGGTGGGCAGGCTTTGACCTGAGCTTAAAGGCTTAAAGGACTAGAATAACCTACCTATTGCTGTGTTTGTTTGTTTTTTTAATTAAAAGCGTGTGAATGGAAGATGTATCCTAGCCTGTTGCATAATTAACGAAATGTGTTTAACCTGAAATATAATAGACAACATAAATGGATGAACAGAAGCAGAAACAGCAAGTCTTGCAAGGAAGTCACCAAGGACTTGTGTTGTTTATTGATATTTAAAAGGAAACTGATACAGTAGAAATAGACTCAGTTTTTAGCCTGAGGCTGAAACACAGATCTTTTCACCATTCACAACTTTAGGAGGATACATTTGTGTCTGCAGCATGCCTTTGAGGAAGGACAGAGTGAAGTTGTATGTATCATTTTTATTTTACTTAAAATATATTTTTCCTGTAGAAGTATAGGCAGCCATATTGTGGAAATAATACTTATAATTCACGTTGTATGTTGCTAGGTTTGCGTAAAATACCCTCTTAGCTTCTATTTCCCTGTGCCTTTTTCTCTGCTGCCTCCTTACTCTTCAACCTCCCCTCCCACCCCTAGCAAAAAAGGAAAAAGAAGAGAAAAAAGCAGAAAGAAACAAAGGAAACGCAGTTAAGTTGCTAATGCTTGTACATTCACTCTGAAATAAACATTATGACAAGGTCACGAACAAACACAGGCACAGCTCCTTGATGATGGAGTAGCTCTGCACGTGGGACAGATGAGGAACCTTTAAGCTATAATCACAGAATATCGTATGCGATCTGTCACTTGACTCTGCGCATAGCGCATTGTGTTATTTCGCTCTGAACAGGGACCTGCTTGCGTTGGGTTCCACGACTGGAAGGTTGCACCATTACTTAGGAACTTTTCCTCTCTTGCAGCTTAAGCGCATGGTAGAAGGTGTTTATCTTCAGTCATTTTAATTTAGGTGGTTTATGTGACTGTAACTTTTTTCATAGGTATGCTTTATCTGTAACTAATGATGTATATAAGATATAGCAGTCTAATTTTTCTGCAGATTAGGAGTAGCACTCTGTACAGCAATAGTTTTGGAAACCATTCATAAAACAACATCTTGTATTTCAGAACTGGTCAACTTCTGACATCCTTTTTGCTGCCCTCGATTATTATGTTATTATCTATAGCATCTGAATTCCAAACTGTTAAGATTTATTATACATTGGGAACTGATGTGGATTAAATGTGAATAACTACATTTTTATATAAAATCTTCTCTCTTTCCCTGCAGTGATACTGTGTAGTAAGTGCATACCGATTTTATCACCGGAGACCGAATTTTTCAAGGAGAACATGCAATGTCGAACTCATGTGTCCAGCACACCAGTATCAGAAGTCAGTCTGTACATGTTGTCTCCCCAAAACATTTTTTTACAGATTTGATTATTTCATTAGAGTTACTTCATATAAATAATGAATACCTTTTTGATGCTAGGTTGCCCTACAGATAATTCTCATAAACTACGAAGTGTGTGAGATACCTAAGGCAGGTAGGTACTTGATGGAGCTGAAGAAGAATAGAAGATTTAAATTTGTTCTGTGTTTAGAAAAACTAAGCACTGTAATTTGCACATTCAGGTTCAGGATAATGACGCTTGCTGCTCCGATTCTTTGTTTTTGAGGTAAAAGGCTGGTTCATGTCTTTTTGATCTTGAGGTTTCTGATTTCATACAGCTATGAGAAAATCTCCAGATGCTTTCTTTGTCTTACAGTGAGCAAGACCATTTCTACTTCCAAATTGTCTTCTTGTCTACTACAGTGAGCACCTTAACAAAGCTGTCCCCTCCTCAGGGGAATTCACTATCTTCTTCACTTTATCTGAACGACTGCTTGATGAAAGAATCCTACAGCCTTTTTGTAGCAGCATTTTATGCCTTTAGAGCTGGAGGTATAAAGATGAATGCCAAACAGCAACAGGTTAGCTCCATCCAGGCTTTACAGATCATTTCGGAGAACCTGGATTCAGTGGCTCAAAGGTCTTTGTGCAGGAGCACAGGTTTTAGACTATGTGTTGTTTGTCTTGGCATCTTGACTTTTTTTTTTTCCCCCCCAATCGATATAGTTCTGAGCAGCCCTTCTAAACCCTGTAGTTTCATAAATGGACATGAAACCTAAAATCGTGGTTTTAGACTGTTTCCTGATCTGTGAGGAATGGTTCCCTTAGTGTGCAAAGACGTCTCAGTTAATGGACAATGGGTTCACATCCCAGCAAGAAAGTCAGTTCTTCAGGGCTGGACAGCCCTAACACTGGAAACCTTTTCTTTCTGGGTTCCTGAGATTTGTTGTGACAGATACTTTGGTTTTTAACAAGGGAGCGCATTTTGGCTCTGAGCATACAGGGCTGAGGGAGCAGAATTTTCTTATCCTTGCCTGTGATGACAGGATCACATGAAAGGAACAGGCATTTCCAGCTTATTTTAAAAATGGTCTGGTTTGTGCGGTGATGGATAAACCCACCTCCAGGTACTCTCTTTCAGTTCTCTTTGGTCTGCCCTTCAATCCACAAGAATCTGTTTCTTCTTTACCTTACTGCAAAGGTGACGCTGCTTTTGCAGTTGTCTTTTCCAGGAAAGCAGAGGAAATCCAGGCCCTTGCTGCTGATCCTTCCCAGACAGTGCTCTGGCTGGACAGGGTGCTCCTGTGCCCTGTTTGGAGTTTCTCCACAAGGTGGTTTTTTAATTCTTCTTAAACCCAGCTGTCCACCTGTGTGTTTTTAGCCAAACCACTTGTTACCAGTGCCAAGGCCCCTCTCCACATCTGCCATGTCCAAAGGTTCGGTCTTCCTACAGCGACGAAGCAGATCAGTCCGTAAGGATATTTGTAACAAATAACGCAAGGACAAAGACCATAGCCGTATCTGTGCGGAGACTGTTCAGCTGAATAGTCAGATGTGTTAAAGTCTCTCGTAAGATTGGGATGGAGTTCCCTTCTGTCATCGGAGTGTGCTCAAGCTACCACTCCGGCCTCACGGAGGAATACCACCATTCCTGATGTCCTCAAAGTACCCGCCTGGAACTCCGTCCGAAACCTCATGGAGCTCAGCTCCTGCTGGGCGCCAGCCCGGGCACACAGGGCGCTCTGGGAGGAAGCTCCTGCGGCGGTTCCTGACCTGAAAGACTCTGGGACTGCTACCACGATTGTGAGCCTGAATGGGGCTTATTCTTGGACCTCTCTGCGTTTGCCCTTCAGGAGTATAAATACGGGTTTGAAAACAGATACTGCTTACTGGTAACTGATGTTCTTTACAACGCACAGCCCACGTGAACATTCACATTCTGCGTTCCTCCCCTCCCTTCCCTTTGCCGCCTGAAAGTCCTTTTGAAACTCCTATCTTTGGGACAGTGCAGTCGGATTAAAAACTGGCGTGGCACAAAGCATGCTCCAGCTTACATGCAGAGGAGAGGAGGCGTGCGGGAGGACCACACTGGTATGCCAGACAGGTACTGGTACAGGGCATCCGTTCCTGAGTGACGGGGTGTATCTGTACCTGCCTTGGGAGTCTGCCTGTGAGCTGTGGGTATCAAAGAACTGGACTTGCAATATATAACCTTTCTTTTCCTCTTGAAATCTCTCTCTTCTTTGTCTCCCATTAGCTTCAGTGAAGTTTTTCTGCATTCAGATTTTAAGTTCAGGCAAATCTGTCATCGATTGTTAAAACGTTCAGTTGATCTTAAAACAAGGTTCTCTCCTGTTCGGGAACACACCATCCCATTTACTCCAACATGCCTAGCCATGTTCTTAAGCTTCGCTCATGTTCTTCTAAATGAAAATGTCGCGCTTCCTTTTCTGGCAAACTTGTGAAACTGGTCAAACTAGACTGACACAGCAGCATAATACTACACTCGCTACTTCTTTAGCTTTGTAGACAAAATGCAACCCTAACAGTGCCTGTGTCTGGCTCAGGGTAGATTAAAGCATGTGCTTTCTTGTAGGATAAATGATGTGGAAATCTAACTCACCTTGATGTGTCCTCTCAGTCTTTTTCTTTCTCTCTTTTCTTCCCTTCCTCTCTTCTTTTTTCCAGTGCTCCCAGTCTATTGTGAAAATAGTGAGGTGAGTTCAAAGAGATGAGACTCTTCTACCATGTGGAGCGAGCAGGGAGTGATAGCTGGGGGAATGGAGAGGTGAAAACACACCAAGTATTTGTGTTGAGATGGCAGCTTTCTCCTCTAGGGTTTTGAGCCTGCAACAGATGGGAGGAGATAGCCCATTTCAGGAAAAAAAATCCTAGTATGGGTCACTGGAGACCCAGTGTACTCTGGAGTGGTTTGGGATCTTCAGATTTGTTGCATTCTTACTAATGGTATTTACAGAGTTTTCGTTTCTGACAGAGAAGGTGAAGGTCAGAGGAGCGATTATCATCTGCAGCCCCCTCATTTCCCGTTTATATGATAGAGCAGAGCGATTCCTGGATTTCATAAACTGATACTAACCCATTCTCAACAATATATAGTTAATTTCTTGGTGATCTGTCTGTCGTCTTCCTCCAAGACACTTACTTAATGTACCCTCATGTTTCTCTTTGTCCTCTCCCGCCTAGCGACACATACCTTACGTGCACATTTGTGTCACACAGCAATACAGCAGAAATAAGCGTTAGTGCTGCATTGATAAAATAAGCTGAGATGGCCCGTCTAATTACAAATATCCTTTGTAAACATAAGTATTTAGGAATGTCAGCAGTTGCTTACTTAGCTGAAATATGTAGGAGTGTAGTGTGGAGATTAATGTTTATAATAATATAAAAATGGGGGAAGGGAAGGAGTAAAAAGCAATGTGCAGTTCTGAGGACAGACTCCAGAACAAGTTTCTGAGTGGAACAGTAAGTGCTGGCATGTGGTGATCAACATGGTGATGGCAGTGACACAACTTATGTTTAATTGCCTGATTCACAAACTGCAGAATGACCATGAAAAATACGTGCTAGGATTATGAAGCCTACTGTAGATATATTTGTCTTGTAGATAATAAAGAGAAAAGGTAGATTTTTGCCTAATGCCAGACTGCTTAAAAAACAAAGCAAACCAAAAAGGATGGGTAGATAGGAAGTGTATTGAATGGCAAAAATAGTATATTTATATATTTAAAGTATATGCAAAAAGTACTCTGCCCCCCTCTCCCCTATTTTCACTTTGGGGTAATAGTAAACAAAAAAAAAATCTCAAGTTTTCAATCCTGTGTTTTAGTTTATTAAAATTTATAAAAGCTAAATAGTGTTTCTTGCTGTTTGATTCACGTTCCCAGGGCTGGCTTGTTTATCCCCAGGAAGAGGTGGGAGTGTCTCTTGGGATGCTGGCTTCACAGTCTGAGTCTGGGAACAAATTCATCTAGCACAGCACTCCTAAATTAAAAGAAGAGTTACTGGTTGGTGGTTATGGAAATCTGTTTAGGTGAAGATATACCACAGAATCTAAATTTAATTTGGAAATTACTATGGGCAGGCGCGATAGCACTAATACTGAGGGTGTCTGGCATTTCCTACTGTAAGAGCCTGTTTTAAGTTGCTTACGGATAGTTTTTAAGAATGTTGAAAATTTCATGAAAACAGCTTTTTTTAAAAAAATGGGTTTAAAGACAAACGGGTTTGGATAGATTAAAAAAATCCACACCACAACCCCTGCTCTTTACACAGACCTTGCAGTCCCATTGTTCTCAGCAGAAACTTAAAAACGAGCTGCTGCTGTGCTTGGCTTGCAGGGTGGGTCCCTTACCGTTGCCACAGATCTTCCCGTGTTGCCCACACGTGGAAAATACGAGTTCGCAGCGCTTGGTCCAGGTGTGGACCTCAGCTCCTCACGGAGCCTTTCAGCATCATGCTCTCGGCCCTGTGAGCAGCAGTGGGCTGTGCCTGGCCGTGGAGAAAGCAGGCTGCTCTGAAAGCAGAGGTGAGGCGCGAAAGCTGAGCTGAGGATGCAGCACAGGGAGATGGTTAGCAGCCGCAGGAGGAGAGCGAAACTCCTCGTGGGGTGAGAAGAGAGAATGACCGATTGGAGGAAGAAGAAACCAAGGTCTGATGGGGAGCCATGGGGAGGCTGGAGCTGCACCGTGGTAGGACAGGACTGAGCAGGAGATAAGCGTTGGAGGAGATGCTGGTGCTAGGGTAGGGCAACGAAGGCTGGAGGCGATGCTGGTGCTGGGTGAGGCAGTGAAGGCTGGAGGTGATGCTGGGGTGAGGCAGTGAAGGCTGGAGGTGATGCTGGTGTTGGGGTGAGGCAGCAGAGGCTGGAGACCAAGATGGGGTGATGCTGTGCGGGAGTGTGACCTGGGCCCTGGGGTATGGGGGCTGCAGGGAGAGCAGAGGCTGGGAGGTGTAGAGGTGGAAGTTCAGAGGAGGGGAGAGTGAAGCCGTGAGGTTTGCCACAAGAATAAGACCTAGAGCTTCACATGGGAAAGGTAGCAGGACTAGGACATGAACAAATGGGAGGTGACAGGGGAAGATAGGCCACATCTGAGTTGACATCGACAACCTCAGTTCTCACATCTTAATTTTTGATCCTATGTTTGTGACCTAATACAATGTTTTAACATACAGGGCTCTGAGTGTAGGGATGTTAAAAATATCTGACCTTGGAAGAACGTGGAATATCCTTACTGTATGAGCTTTAGTAAAAACACAGCCTGTACTTCATGAAGTACATACTTCAGCATCTATGACCTTCAGTGCTCATATTCTAAACAATCATGACACATCTTGAGATTTGTGTGGTTTTTTTAGAGGAAAGGGTTCATTGAAATAAGCTGACTACAGTCTGAAGCAAATATCTATGAAATTTTCCCTCATGAGAACTACACGTCATTTTTCTATTGCAAAACTTCAGTTTTGGTTGGCTGTTTCGATGAAGGTGCTTGTGAACCGACGTAGAGGCTTAAGTTACGACGAACAAGGTTACCAAAAGACTGTTTGAAGGTGGGAAAGCTGGGTGTTCGATGTGATTATTAGGCGTATTGGTACTGTTTTCAGAGCTAGCGATGAATCTTACTTGATACCATGCTCCTCCAGCTTTCAGTATGACTTTGGCACATAAAGAAACCTTTTGTAAAAGAGGTAGGATTTCATGCAAGCTTTTTTCCCTTCCTTCCAAATGTTAAAATAGCTCCTTTTGCTTCTTAATAAAAATTTTAAATATCTTAAATATTCCACTGGTAGGCTGTTATTCACAGGGGGAGCCAAATTAATCTGTGCTCCTAAAAGCTCATTGAAGCAAATACTTCTGTCAGGAATGAATTTGAGCTCAAGGGTTAACTGCTGTCTCTGTTAACACCTGTTATATAGAGTAAAGGGAGAAAACTTGATCAGTTTTGACTACGGCCTTTTATATAGCAAGAAGCTCTGCCTTTTTACAGGATTTTTTTTTTTTTTTAACACACCTTTAAAGTACCTGACTTTAAAGGGGATATCCAAATGTCTCTCTGTGGAGGCTTAAAACAGCCTTTGTGGAAGTATTTTGAGCAGTGCTAATAACAATGGTTTCTGGCAATTGCAAAATGAGATCTGGCCAATTTTAGTAAAATAGCGGCACTAAACCCACCGAGCTTGCTTTTGAAATGGTGTTGCAGTTTGAACTGAGTTCAAGTGATGTTTTGAGAACAGTTTTGCACCTCGCTGGAAATGATAGACAGCTGCTAGACGAGGTAATGATCTGTCTTCCTGCTTGATGCCTGCTTTTATCAGTCGAAGGCTTTTCACTGAGTCAGATCTATTGATTAGCATTAGTTTACCTCTCGGGAAGCCTGCTTTGCATTGAAATGTCGTGGGCTTGGGGTACTAAATGCATGCCAAGCAAGAGCTTGAACTCTGTCTAACGCTGCCTCCTAAATTACAGGTTTGCTGAGTGTTTAGCAAGGGTAATAGCTTTGCAGACCCCAAAAACATTAAATGGGGTCATTTTTTGTCTCATGTGAACAAATATTGGGGAGAAATAATGGGGTCATAGGGAAGATACCCTGCACTTTGCTTTGCTTTATGGGAGTACAAGTTCATGGAGTTACAGCATCAGTGGAACTCCAGAAGGTTGGGGTAGAATCTCTGCATCACAGTAACTGGTGTGTCTGTATTCAACAGCATGATAATGGCAGAGTGGGAGGAGAAAGATGAGCTACATCATTACTATTAATGAAATTAACTTACCCCTTGGGGAAAAAAAAAAAAGAAAACATGGGAGCAACTTGAGGAGACAGGAATTTGGCAGAATGCAATGTTTTAATCTAAAATAGTAGGGGCTTGTTCTGTTTTTCCTATTTTGCTTGCAGAGTTCCAGGTGCAACACTCTAAATATATATGGTCACTTTGAAAGCAGGAGCTTAACTATAACGCTGCTCAGTAATTATGCTAACTGCATTGATGGAGGTTAGCAGAAAGCTAATTGTAACCTTGAGGAGGAGGAAAACAGTCTGGATATATTGAACGGGATTTTTAACAACCCATTATTTTATATTTGTTTCCACTTTTTCATTATGTATTGAAAATCTAGATTTTTTTTTTTCCTAAAAGTTTCTGGAAATTTTATTGTTGTAAGAAAGACTGGCATGTAAACATTGATGTTCAGTGATTTAATCTGATGCTTCATCTTTTACTTTATTGTAATTCTCGTGTATTTTCCAGACGGTTCCCCCCCTTTATTCCCTTTCTGTGTTTTCTGTAACATCTTTTTCCAGACAAGTTTTTATACTTCACCATGCCGTGATAAACATTAATGGATTGGGTCAGTGCCTAATGTCTACTTTCTGCACTATTTGTTAATAGGAAAGTAACATATTTCTAACATTTCAGTTTCTTTCCTGTTACAAACACAGAACATATTTTGTTTGGTTGATCATTGTAAGAGATTTACTTGAGATACACTGTAGGTGATATTGATTCCTTAAGATTTCTGGTACTGTCTGATTCCACCCCCCACTCCTGCAAACCCCAGGATTACAATTAGCAATAATTCAGAACACAGGTTCAAAAACCAAAACAAAAAAGCAATTTATGGTAAAGCAATTCTTGAAAATAACACGGCAGTGTCCTGTGTGTGCGATGTTTCTTTTATGTGTTTGTACCATGTTATAAGCTATTTCGAAGAACAGTGCTGTATGCTGCACAAATGTGCAGTAATTGCTTTACAAAAAAATGTTTGCTTCTGTTTAATACCTAATTTTAAATAATAAAGGACGTAGTGTTATTTAGCTTGGAGATAGTCATCTGAGAAAGGCAGCCATTCATTTCAAAGAGAAGATGTGATCAAACTAGGGGAGAAAAGGGGAGGGGAGAGCGTCTCATGACGGGTCTTGAAAGAAGATGCATCCCGTTCTGTGTATCTGTAGAGAAAAATGAGCTGCAAATGCTTAAATTTGCTAACAGCTTTAAAGTAGAGCTAATGTGTGGCATGCCTTGGCAAGCTGTATCTTGCCAATTTTTCTCCATCCCCTCAAGCATATGCCTTGCTTGCATAACCAGTTTTTTAGCCACATGGATTCAGTGTTCCACAGTGCAGATTTATCGCTAATACTAAAAGAACATTCATGTTAAGTTGTTTTGAATAGCAAATTCAATCTAAAAAAAAAATAAAAAATCCTGGATATTACTTTAAAGAAGTGATCTGGTGAGCAGTGTGGGTAGGCCACTGCGTGCGTCTCCCATCTCTGCATTCATCAGCTCTGCACTCTCACAAAGAGAGATCTTTTCATTGTGGTGAAACTCCCTCCACATCTTAAACCACCCCTGAATGGTCTTCAGCTTGGCCGGAATACTAAAGGCCACATGGCCCTATAACATTTTGTTAATGCTCTTCCAAATCTCAGTAAAAGCCTTTCTTTACAGCAATGCTAGTATCTTGCCTGAATAAAATTAAATTTTAGTTCCTTGAAAGAAAATGTTATCAGCCTTCCTAGCAGCTGTGAGAATTGTGCTATGCTGATTAGATGTGACACATAGAAGAAAAACTGCTCGAGCAAGTGGTATTTGTGATTCAGTAGGTGACACTCTCTCAGCCCGTGCTGAATCAATGCCCCAGCAGTGTATCAGGGGACAAGTACACCTTTCGCTGGCCCTGTTCTTCAGGTGAGATGTAAAACCAAAGTCCTGGCGGCTTGTAGCCATGACAGGTTCCACAGTAAACTGAAACAGAAGATACGAGGTTGCCCCCGCATCCGAGTTTGATTTACTGATGAATAAATGTGATGGAAAGTGCCCCATGGCAGGCAGGTATGGTGTTCTTTCTTCCTTCCAGACGTTACATGCAGTTACTCAGTGCCACTAGGCTCCAGAAGAGGAGTTCCCGCAACAGTACAGCTAGCAGCGGCGATGCATCGCGCTGCTTCCGAGCAGTGTGTTGATAAACAGGCTATCCGGTGCGTCCAGGAAGGGACCCGGGGTTCTTGTATTGGAGAAGGAGGCTGAACGGTTTACTCTGAGGTTGGACAGCGGGTGCTGTTTTTAGGGAGTCGAGGATGAAGGGTTTCTGCTCTTAAGCATCAAGAGTTCTAGGTGCAGCTACTGCTTTTTCCCATGACGTTACCTTTCAATGAAGTTCTTGGTATCTTCAGTTCTTCATCTGTAGAAAACTGGTCTAAGAATTTAATGTGAGCCTAGGTTTTTTGCATTTGTATAATCGTGATTTATTAATTCATAAAATGGTATATGCAGAAACAGAAACTATTCTAAAAATCCTTTCTCATGTACTTACTTTAAAATTGATAATGGAGTTTATATGCACTTACAGTTTTTCAGACCATTATATGGAGTGCCACAAAGCTCCGATTTGGGTTTGTTTTTTTTTCCACTGGAAAAGTGTGAGAATGCTGCTAGTTTTAAGATATTCAGAAACTGTGTACTGAATTACAGTTGGTAGTATTTCCAGAATAGCAAAAGACAGCTGAATTATGTATTTTGTAGGAAGCTATTAATCTTCCTTGGGAATACCATACGCAAGCGAGAATACTTCTAAAAATGACACAGAATGTACATACCATATAGTCAAGAGGGGAAGGCTAGTATGAGTTCAAAACATGTATAATAGAAAAGAGACTCATACAGAAGATTACATTCTCACACATTACAACATTTTACTATCTCAAAGATTAAAGGTTATTTTTACATTTAATACAGAGCATATGTGACTTACAGTAAGCAGAAGTCTGTATGAGTCTCTTTAGAAATGCACTTTAGTAGTGTCTCAAAGAATTCATCAGACTTGTACGTGAATTTCCAAGAATGTTACTCCTTTCTCTCCCAGAGTCTGATGCCACTGGGCTTTTTCTACAGTGGAGGATGAGTGGACTCCTTATCCTGAACCCCATTGTTGTTTTTCTTGAGCTAGGCTTAAATCTGGTGAACAATACAAAAGGCACTTGCTGAGCTGGATTTTTTTTTCACTCCTCTTAAATGTGTTACTGCCAAGATGTAACTGTAGTCAGTAATGAAAAATTGAATGTTAAAACAGAGTGAGCCATGGTGAGTGATGTCACCCTGAGCTCTGGTTCCATAGTCATGGAGGTTTTTCAGACATACTTCTTACATAACTTCTGAAAGATGTTACAGTAAAATTTTCAGATTTTGTCAAATCTGACTATAAGGGAGCTGTGGAAAGAGGGAACAAGTGGTGGTGGGGGGGGGAGAGATGAGGTAAATTATGCTTTCATGTGAACTAAACCAAACAGGTAAATGGCTCTACTTATGCCCAAATTGAAGCTGTTTGTGTTTATTAAAATCTAAAAAGGGAAAAGAATCAAAGAATGTCCCCTTTCTTCTTCCACCTGCACACCTACTTGCATCCAAGTGTATTACCATGGTCACGGTATTGGTTGCTTCATAGTAAGAGACTGAATAAAAGCGTGGTTGCTCTTCCCAGATCAATTTGAAGCCCTAAATTGCTGTCTAATTCTGAACAACATGCGTGCAGTACCCACCCCTTGTCCATGAGAATAACCATGTGTTTCAGATGCAGCCAAGCTTCCCATCAGTTTAGTTAAAGCAGCTTGTGCAAATTTATCTAAACCAAGCGTGTGTATAAGCGTGTGCATGTGTGAAAATGAAAAATCTTTTCTCTGAGCGGCTAATCCTCAGTGGTGGGGGACTAAGCACGGTTTCTGTTGTGTTCTCTATGAAAAATAATCAGTGGTGTTTCCCTATAGGCCACTTTCCAAATGCTGGGGAAGAAAGGAAACATCATATTCCTTTCCCTACTGTCTCTTCTTTTCCAGCATTTTGTTATTGCTGCTGTTGCTGTTAACGAGTACAAATAACAATGTTATATTATTTGGCTGCCTTGGCTTTTTAGGAAATCTGCAAATTATGAATAATCTCTGTTCTTGAGCATTAAAAAATAAACAACAGAAACAAAAAACCCCAACCCAACAAAAAACCCAAACCCCAAACAAGCAAACAAAACATTCCGTTTGGTTATCTGTTAATTGCTCTGTTTTTTTCCAGGGCCTGAAGAAGGCCCCAAGGCTAACACACCACTTTCCACTTGCAATACGTGTCTTACAAGCCTCTCCCTATTCTCTTTCCATTTTCTTGCCTAGTTGCTGATGCAACACAACTGTAGAGTTGACTTCTTTGGGGGCTGTTGTGTGGGAGATACCAAGGTGAGATTTTTTTTTCTGTTAGGGTTGTTTGTTTTGGCTTTTTTTTTTTAAGTTAGTGAAGTAAGGAATTAAGCCTTCCAAAAAAGAGTCTGATAAAGGGCAAGTAGGCTTCCTGCCCCCTGTGATTTTTGGAGCATGAAGGCTCTAGAAGCCAAGGCATAGCAAGACACTGATTTACGTCGGCTCCTTCATGTAGGACAGACAAAACTGAAGTTCAGAACGGAGCGCTCTCCAGAGCCCTCAGCCCAGCAAACGATGAACAGTTATCATAGCTGGTTCCATAGAAGTCGGTCTGTAGCAGCTGGAGGTAGAAGTCAGGGTAAATACTAGTACCATTTAGCCCTCAAAAATTGATTTCATGACCGCTGTACAACAAAAAGTGTAGAATAGGGGAGGTTTTCAGGTGTGGAGATTGTCAGAATTTTAAACTGTTAGGGAAACACTGTTCTTTGGGACCTTCGGAAGAGTACTTACAAAATTCAGAAGAAAGTTACTGTCAGCAAGTTTTCATTTATTAATTGCTTATATTTACAGCTCAGATACTGTGGTTATACTGTCATTTCCAAAGACAGAGTTATCCAATAGCCTGTTATTTTGCACCGAAAGTAAATATTTTGTCCTTTTCTGTTTGTGATTAAGTTTGTAACTTTTAATATAACCTTGTTTATGGGAATATATTTTCTAGCAAATGCTGCTGAAAAGTGAGTATGAATGAGTTGCAGTCTTCCCTTAACCTTTCTTCTCTTCACTTTCTTCCTACGTTAACAGACTATCTTATTAGGTGATGTGTACTGGTCACTTACGTGCACCAGCTGGGGAGCGTGTGCGAGATGAAACTTGAGGTGTTGACTTGAAGCAAACTGGATCATTAGCAGAACCTTCCTTCCTCATTTTACTCTTCTAGATGCCTGTGTGAGAGGAGTTGAAAAAAGAATTTTTCTTCAGACTTTATTCACTGAGACACTGTAACTGTGCAAGTACCATGAGGTGGGGGTGGGGAGTGTGTGCGTACGCATACATGCACAGACACAGAGAACTGGAGAAGAAAGATGGAAAATTCAGCATCATCACATCTTGCAAAGCTGTATTCCATTGCTTTAATACGTACCAAAGCATAAAGGCAATGCAGGTATTAAGAGATTTAATAACATGGTGTTGGATGTCACTTTGAAAATACCACTTATTTTAAACATAACAGTTTTTGTGAATAACTGTGAAAATTAGTTTTCCTGTCTTTGTGACTGAAAGCTGACTGGATTATATGATTTGGGGCCTTCTTAATTAGTTGGAAATATGCTTTTTCCTGTATTATGCAAATAAAATTTTACACAGGTTTACATTAAGGCCACAACATACAAACTCTGTGGAAAGCATGGTGTTTTGCTGATTTTTGTAAAACACAGCAGCTTAGTGCAGCTGTCCTAATTTTTCATACTGCAGAGATGCAGCGTGGAGCACTGTGCACTGGGACGCGCACCCTTTGCAGGCTTTGGCTCGTTGCTAAAGACGATGCTATCTCTGTTGTAGAACCCTGTGGATCTCATTTTGCTCGCATGTGGTTTTGAGATTTTGCCTTCGTGACATGGAGGTCGGGACGTTTTGTAAGCAAGGTAACGTGGACTTTGGCAGTTGGTACCGAGAGGCAGCCCAGGTTTGAGTTCTTGAAGAGTGAAGGGTTGTACATCACGTTAGCTGAGGTCTGTTGAGGAGAACCACGTAGATGTGCACGTGTGTGTTTATACGTAAAACTGATTTACCAATAATCTAACATTCGCTACTGTTTGTGTTTGGACTGAGCTCAGAATTTGCATTGAAACGTGGGTGCGACAAGGCTAGGGAACAAAATCCAGACAGGCCAAATGGAGTTAATTTCTGTAATTGAGACTCAAAACCCCTTGTATCTGCAACGTTAGTGTCAGCTGCCTTCTGTGAAGACGAGTAAATTATGTGCCCTGTAGAACAGAGATGATTTTCCACTGAAAGGTAGTTTGTGAGATCTAAAGGCAAATTTCATGTAAATCTCCCTCACCTTTGTAGTCATCATCCTTCCCTGCCTAAAATACCCTCCAGCTCGTGAAGTGCTTTGAATGGTAGTTTCTGTTAAAGAAATGCATTAAGAAATTATTTTTATATGTATATATATAGACACACACAGAGATGCTAATACTGTGGAGGTGAGAAGACATCTGCCTGATAGCTCTGAGCTGTCATAGTTGGATCTGAATTAACACCGCTTCTGTAGTAAGTTGTCTTGTACTTCATTCCTGTTTTGAAGAGCTCGTCTTCATTATTAGCCCAAGAAGTCTGGCTGTATAGTCCAAAAGGTTTTTTGCCCCTTTAAAATAGGATTAGGTTAAACTCATTGTCTTCATATTCAGCAAGTCTCCTTCCTTAAAAACAAGCAACACAAGAAAGAGCCAGAGCAAGTTTTTTCTTCCTATTTAATTTGACCTATCAAATAAAAAAGTTATTACAGTTACTCTTGATAAAAGTAGAACTGGGATGGGGGCAGTGAAGTTAAAATAAAAATAACGTTTTTTAACTGTTTATAGCAACTCCTATACAATATCTCTCAGTGGATAGGAGTGATAAAGCTGTGCATTTTTTTTCATTTTAAGATATGAAGTTAATTAATGGCTTCAGTTTGTCTGAGGGTTTTTTCTCTGACAAACTGAATTTTGTAAAGGAATAAAATACTTGCAGTCATTCAAAAAAATTGGTAATACTTTAAGAGGTATTTACCTTACCTTAGAAATAATGCCAAATTCAAATTTGGGGAAATACCATGATTTAAACAGTCAAATTGTATTTTGCACTTAGTCGATCAGTGCATGTTTAACTAAGGTATTCCCAACATTATTCCTCTAGTAAGGCAAGTGCGAATGCGACAGCGTGACAAGTTCTGGTAGTGGTCCATTCCTTCTCCTAAGGTGAAAGTTAAGATAGTTGTTTCATCTCAAATGCCAAAGTGACTTAACCTGTCAAACTGTGCTTTCCAAGACCCAAAGGCTGGCTTTTCAGTAAGGGGCTTCCAGGACATAGACTCTGTCCAACACAGAGTGTAGTCTTCGCACACACCCCCACTCCCCAAATTCTTGGCATGTGCTTTGGGCTCTGTGAGTTGGTAACAGCAGCACCAAAGTGTCAGGGTGCCAGGTTCGGTGTTCTCAATTGTCGCTCTGGCCCAGCTCAGAATCGGAAACAAGTGACAGGTGCAGGAACTGTGCTGCACCTGGAATCCTCCAATTCCCACCTAAGGTCTGCTCAGAAACAGGTCCCTTGCTCATAAAAGGTATCGTTATGTGTGTGTATATATATGTATGTATAGGGGAGTGTGTATGTGTGTGTATATACATATCCATATCAGTATCTGGGTGGTTGGCTTACAAGGGGCATTTCTGAGGGAACAATATTGAGTGCTTTAGGACTTGTGTTCATGTTCTTGCATTCTGGGACCAAATGCGCGTGTGCAGAAGTCCTACCTTGAGATGCCATTTCAGAAACACCTGTGAAGTCCACTCCCGCTTCTGTCTTTTCCAAAGCAAGGCAGCATGCTGAAAGAACATAAAAAGAGCCAAGTTAAGCTGTAGGTATCTCTGCTGCAGGATGTTGCATATGCCAAAAAAGCATGTGGGTTCAAAATAAAGATGGGACAAAGTAGTAGAAGAAAACTCCATCAAATGTTATTTAGTACAAAAATGTGTGACCTCTGGTTCAGCAAGCCTTGAATTACAGATCACTGAAGATTGGGAATACATCTTAAATAGATGTATATAGCCAAATAAACCACATCTTTCAGCTTGGTGGGTGGCTGAAATTGTGAGTGAACCCATATGCAAGCACAGAAAGCCAGAAAATTTTATTTCCTCAGCAGTATCTGCAGAGGAACAAAACAAACATGACCCTGTTTCAGGTTGCTCTGCCCAGTATTCTGGAGTACTTGCCTGAGCTGAAAAGAAGTGGGCCTCTGTTAAGTTTGCTCAGGTTGCACTTGCTCTCCCTCTCTGCCTGGAACTCACAAGTAGAGATTTTCTCAGTGCTAATTCACCCCACCCTGCGGAGATCACTGGAGGAACCGTGCAATCTCTTTCTCTGGCTGAGGAGTAGGTTCTTCAGTGGAATGTCAGCATCAGACTTACCTTCTGGATTACTCATCTGCTACAGCCACTGTCCACCTACCCTCTCTGTTATTTTTGCAGAGAAGGGCACAGTTGTTTTCATGTCTATGTAATCTTGGCCAAAAGGAAAGGAGAGATCCAGGGCCTTGTGGTGGGCTCTTAATTACATAATTTTCAGGACAGTGTAACTTCTAGGACACAGCTGAGCTTTCCCCTGCGGCCATGTCAGAACTCCATTTGAGTCTCTGCAACTTCCCTGCTGGTGTTCTCCTCTAAAGGCTTGAGGCTTCCTTTTATGTCATGCATGTTTTGTGATCGAGACATAAAGAAACAAAATACTCTGTGAGGGCTCCCACAGCTTTCTGGATCTGTGACAAGAAACTCCTAGTGCCTGGTGCTCTCGAGACAGAGACTGTCACGAGTTGAATGATGCTGTGAGGGTCAGTTAGGAAAGTGGAGGGCACGTGACGACCCAGGCGTGCTCCACCATAGCTCAGGCAACGCCAGCAGATTTTCTCTCTTGGGTTTTTTCCGACTTAATACCTAGAAGTTTCTTTCATATGCTTACCAAGCTTTGCACCCTCTTGGACCCTGGCCGGTCAATGCTGGTCTGGGGAGAGCAGAGCTTCAGTCTCCTATGGGCTCTGAAATCCTCCTTTAGGTAAACGGTATTTTGTGGGAAGTAAAATTTGGAGCTCAAATGGACAGGCGTTTAAAGGAGATGGAAAGGTTATTTACTTGTTAGCCGTTCTCCCTCTAAGGTCTGTTGTTATTCTCCTGTATTTTTACAAACTGTCCTCTCCCTGGAGTCCCTTAGGAAAAAAAATCTCAGGTTATGAACTGAAGGGGAGGAGCATATGCCATGGATTTCATGGCCGTATGCAGGGCACGTGGAGGAGGTCATGTTTGTCTCCCCCCTCTGCAGATACTGCTGAGAAAATAAAATTGTTAGGCTTTGTGTGCTTGCATATGGTTTCACTCACAATGAGAATGTACACATAGACAATATTTATACGAGAACAGTTACCTATAAGTGTAAAACACAGTTAAAAACAATTATTGAAGAATTTTATGCTTGAGCATTTTCTAATAAAAGCCATGTTTATGAAAGGTTGTGGGGAACCTAATGAAGGATATTTCATTCTGATGGAATAAATTAGCTTTGTTACAGGTTTCATGTTTCAGAAATTGGTCCCATTGTGCTGTGGAGCATGTAGAGTTCTGTTTGTAAATCTCTTGATGCATGGTAGAAGATGAGAACTTCAGCAGGTTGTTGAATCGCTGAGCTGAAACTTCCTTGGGTTTCCTCATACTGATTTGGGTGCCTGGCTTTTGTACAGTATTAAAACAATCCCAGTTTTCCAGTCCCTGAAGAAGACAACTTCCTCCAATGACTCTGAATTCTCACCTTTGCCTACATCTACCATAACAGGATTCTTTTCAGGGAAACTTTGTTAGGGAGAGTGTGCAGCCCGTATAAGGATTTTTTTCTTGTGTACAATGGATTGGTGGAATCAGCAAGTAAATTGTGTGTTGTGAGGGGTTCCCACCCCCATATGAACAGTGGTGATGATGCCAGTTCAAGCTGGGGAGAAAAAGGGAAACACGCAGGAGCAGTGGCTAACTGATCTCAGTGTTAAGTAAGTCTCTTCAAGTGCCCAAGGCTGTATCTGCCTAACCTATGTACTGCTTGACTGCTGATCATTCATTACTGAAGAGTTTCAAAATACTTAATACGGAATTGTAAATAACCCATTTCCATATTGTTCTCATGTTTCTTCTTTTCCCATACCTTTACTGGATGTTGGTTTCCAATGTTCACTCTGTAGGGTGAAACAAGCATCTTCGCTTTTTGCTTGCGGAACTGTTATCCGGTCCGTTAGTTATTAGTTCCCCCACTACTAGGAGCAGTGCCATGCCTTTCAAGCAGTTTTCTTCTGATACAGGTTGCATTTGGAGGACTGCATTAGCTGGCATAGTCTCCCGTTTCAATCTTGCTTTATTAAGTTGATGATATTGGGACTGACACTCTGCTAATGACAATTTCATTTAGTGGTAAAAGGAAGGGAATGGAAGGCAGCGCTCATCTAATCATGCAGGCGTTTGTCTGAGTTGGCTTCTCTCACATGTTCTGTATTTTCATAAGTTTTAAGAAGATTGGACCAGTATGTCAAATATTTATGCATATATACCTTATTTTCCCTTTCAAGTGTTAGTTCCAGAGCGTGGAAGGAGATGTGAATAATTCCTATGAGGCAGTACAGGCTGTCTTAGAACTTTTCTTTAAAAGCATTTTTTCAGAGCTTTGTGATTGAGTGTGTGTTAAATGTTGCTGTTGGATTTTGGAAGATTTGGAAATAGAGATTTAGTTACCAGCAAGGGAATTTTTCTTGCTTTTCTAGAGTTTTGGAAAGAGTATTTTCAAGGAATTGGGGTCACTTTCTGCTTAACAGGAACTGAAAGGATGGCATTTGAGTTTTATGCTTTCTGTCTTCTAATGGTCTTGTTGGCAGTTCTAGAAAATCATACATACAAAGCATTAGTGTTTTCATTTTAAAGGTCATAAGCCAATATAGTCTGCATACTAGATGTTTGGTTTTTCCAAGTAGAAACAGAGCGTTTGCTTTCTGTCGTCACATCTGCTGCTTGCAAGTCATTCTGTCTGAATTTATACCTGTCCCTGTTACCTCACTGATAAAGTGCAGGTGTTCTCTTTGAAACGATGGTGGCCATTCATTTGTGCTTTCTCCCCCTATGTCAGAGAAGCTTACTAGATTTTTCTTCCACCATGTCTTTCAGTTCCTGAAGCTTCCTCCCCTCGCCCCCAGCACGACCCTTAGCGCTGACCATTAGTTGCAGTGGTCTCGGGGAGCCTGCAGAGACATACGACGTGACAGATCATCATTCCTGCACGGCCTCCCAAAGCAGTTACGGGGAAGGCGAGTACGGTGGGTGAGATGCTGCACTGTGCCTTTAAAGGCTTGTAATCAAAGAGCAGCATTCTGAGCAAGTTAACTGCCATGAGGTAATACGATGAGGATGAGATAATTCGGATTTTTCAAACAATTTAGCAGGTCAAGGTAACCCATACGTTCCTGTAGGGATTTCAGCTTTGTTAAATGATTTGAGGACTACACGGTTGTGGCGAGAAATTTTACCTTGCGTTGGCCCTCCTGAACGCAGCGCCCAACTGGCCCTTGCTTGGCGCGTTCGTTCCCTGACTGCAGCGGGGCCGGGACAGGATTCCTGGAAGAAAACCGTAAATTGTCTCCTGCAATCCGTATGCCTGGGAGGCCTGCTGGCAGCGAGGAGCGCTCTGCTTCCAAAGCTGCCGCAGCTGGGCAGCTGGTTTCTCCCTGCGTAAAGGACCTAGATCAAGCTGGAGATGTTGTTACCTAACGATTACAGCAGGGCAGTGGGTTCTCAGGTTCTTCTGTGGACGTGGCGGGAGGAGCGATGGCTGCTGCTGCCCTGCATGGGTGCGGGAGAGGCCGAGGCCTCGCTCCGCTGGGAAGCCGGGCTGCCCGCTCCCGGGAGCGGGGTTTGCATGGGAGCCTGGTGGGGAGGAGGAGGGGAGGACGGAACAGGGACCGGAGTTTTGTTTCTTGGACAATTTTTTTGAAAAAAAAACACCAAAACAACTACAACTACAAAACCCTTCAGCCTCTACATTCCAGTGCTTGTAGGGGGGCATTTTTTAGCTCTTGTAAAATGGATGGGGAGGGATGTGAGAACAATGATCTGAGCACCTACTACAGGTTCCCAGACTATAGGAGATGTATGAAAAGAATCCAAAGTGGTTTCCTAAAAGTTTCATGTCGTGTAAAGCTTTTTTTTTTTCCTTGTTTTGAGCCCGGACAGAGGATTTTTGAGTGCTTCCGCTTGGTAAAACTGACTCCAGTTCTGGCAGAATGCAAGAAACAGGATTATTTTTGGCATTTCTCAATAATCTTTTTTCCCTCTACTTCTAATCCTACTCTTTAGAGCCACCCCTGCGCCTTGCTCAGACTTACAGAAGAGTTCATTTCAAATCGTGGGAAAAACAGCCCTTGTACAGTTAGGAATAACATTTAAATTACGTTCAGTGAGGTATATACGCACATGCAGTCCTTACCCAGTTTGCCTTTTCTCCCCTTTAAAGCAGAGGTGATTTTTCTTCTTTAATTCCTTTGTGGGAAAACGTGCATTAAGTGTGATTAAATGTTTTGGGTCAGTCCTGACAATTTGTAAATGGTAGGCTTTGTTTTCTGTTGGGGTGGGAGTTGTTTATATCAATCTTTTTCCAGGGCAATAACTGGAACCGATCTAAGTATCAGATTCAGATAGAGCTTGGAATATTTTCAATGCAATTGTCGTGTAGCTTCTGCAGCACTCGATACCATCGTCCGATAAGTATATACTCCCTTTCTAGTCTCTCCGTATTTAATGTTAAGTAATTGCGCCAGTATTTGGTTGTAATCACTTTTTTTGTTGTTGTTTCAGAGATAGAACCAAAATTTTCAAACCTAGGTCAAATTTAGATACGTAATGGCCTAATTTTCAGAGATGTGAAATTAATTGAAAATGTGAGTGCTTATCATTTCTGAAAATTAGGCTAATTATTTCGGTGACTAAATATGAACATAGGTACCTAAGAGCAGGCAATCAAGTTTGAAAAATTTGTTACATTAGCTTTTATATCTCGGAATCAATTCCTTGCTTGTCTACGGTGATCTCCAGTGCTGAACATCAGTGAAATTAATTTGTTGCGGTGCCTGCACAGGAAAATGGACATTTAAAAAATAAACAGCTACAAGCGATTAAAGTTTTCTCTGACGCTTCCAGTATCAGAACAAAGAGCACGAGTGCGTCTTTGATCTTCCACCTTTGCCTGCTGCCGTCCGTGAGCCCTTTATTTATACCGAACTTGGCAAAAGTCTCTCCGGGCGCGTTCTGCCGGGTCTCCTCTCTCTGCCTCCCGCCCCGCCTTTAACTCCGCTTGCCGGGGGCGGGGGCCACAGCCGGTTGCGCCAGGCCTGCCCTTCTCGGGCCCCGTCCGCCTTGGCTCCGCGGCCTTTACGGTTGATGACTCTCCACGGGTAGCGGAGGCCTCACAGAGGCAGCGTGAAGGCGAACCTGGGCCTGCGGAAGG
>Ga0065711_1001082_pt1 | contig 49305 bp, 38 predicted proteins | sample Hoacrofraction12_FD_59098 | JGI IMG/M metagenome (GOLD analysis project Ga0065711, IMG submission 59098) | Hoatzin crop microbial communities from Cojedes, Venezuela - Epithelial fraction 12 v2 (version 2) | ecosystem: Host-associated > Birds > Digestive system > Esophagus > Crop | place... | reverse complement strand
AAACGCAACGGTACTGGCAAAGTGGGGGGGGGGGGAGAAAAAAATTACCCCGCATCACCCAAAGTCGACATTTCGCTTTGCTGCACGCTTGTTATTAAATCGACCACAAAGAATACCTTCATTTGAAAATAGAAAAATAAACACCCACACCCCCCCTTGACACACAGTGGTTAAACTGATGGAAGAATTCTTGGCCCCGTTTTCCTGAAATATGCAAAAAAATCATCTCTCTGCTGCTGTTTGTTTGGTTTTAACCACTGGTGATGTATTGAAAAATAAACTTACCTCTGCTCACTGCAATCCAGGATAAACTAATATTTTTTTAATGAATACATATATATATATTTATAACATTAAATGTAATTTGTTAAAGGACTGTACACCTATACATTCTTTCAATATTTCCCATAAACACATAAGAAAAACTTGATTAATATATTTTTTCTCCATTTTTAATAAGTTAAAAAACCCCCTTAAACTCAGTGAAATTTGAAGTTTACAGTAACGCTACGCTATTTAAACCGATGAACAGATATGTTAATGTCTATAAATAACTTTACAAATATACATGTTAAGGAACAATTTTTAAAACAAAACTGTGAAGATATAAAACAAACAAACAAGAAACTTTTCTTTCTCCCAGATCAGTATATCCTAGATTGCAATGCTCGTATTTTGAGACTCTCTCAGTACTGCTTTATGTTGCATTAGTATTATACATTCTTTTTTTTTCCTTAATATATTTATTTATATATATACAGGATATATTTATAGATATATACACAGATTCTCTGGAATAAACCTTTTTGATATAAGTTAAAGGCTCTTGCCTACAGGTACCCGTAACTTCTTTCTCCGAGTCGCTGCACGTAGATGGAGCCAAACCGCTGGCGTCGAGGGGTGGCGGGAGAGGCTGCTCCGCTCCCACTCACTCTCGGCAAGCAAAACTATGCAAACCCCCAGAAGCCAGATTTTTTTTTCCCTCCGAACGGCTGTTCCCAAAGGTCAGGATGTGGCTTGAGACGCCATGTGGGCACCCAGGAGCCAGGTCCCCCGCTGCTCTGGGACGGGTGATGCTCTCCTCGCCGAGAACCCCCACGGCCGCTGCTGGGTCTCTGCCCGGCCCCGGGGTCTGCTCCCGCCTTGGCACAGCCCCATCGCCCCCAGCCCACGGCAAGGGCCAGCAGCCACCGAGCCTGGCCAAAGCGCCGCCATTTCAGATGACTCCACTGTCTCTTTTTATTTTTTTTTTTTTTCTTTCTCCATGATGATTTGCATTTTACTTATTTTTTTTTTCTTCTTCCAAAAAGGATTCCTTCTATGTAGATGGGTAATACGATCATGAAGCTATAAAAATGACGACAACAAAAATATAGATATTTTTATAAATATATGAATCCCTGCAGGCAACGTGGCTTTTCAGCTCCACCAAAAAGGTTCATGTACAGATTGCATAAGCAAAGAATTTCTACATTCTTTACACTCTTTTTTTCTTTCCGTTTGTGGGTTTGTGTTTTTTTAAAAAGGAAGATTTTTTTTTTCCTCTTCTTCGTATTGCAGGCACAGAACGGCTACTCTGGCACTCGAAACACAAGCGCGGAGGCTGGAAGGTCAGCACCCCCCAGGTTCAACATTCTGCTTAGTTAAGAAAAAAAAAACCAAACAAAAAACACAAACAAAAAAAAGAATAAAAATAAACAAAGAAAAAAATCATATATGATAGATCATCTTGGCAAGAGATTAGTTCCTTCAGGCCAAACAGTGCTTCTTGACTTTTTATACAGCAAACGGGAAAAAAATCAACAACAAAAAAAAAGTGTTTTGTTTTGTTTTGTTTTTACCCTGAACAGCTCGACAACAACACAAATCTCCAGGCACGACCACGCAGTTCCACTGGAAGATCCTTCACTACGGTTCCGTCCTTGGCGCCCCACCCTCGCGCCTCTGTGGGCATGCTGCCTGCCTGTCCATCTGTCCGTCTGTCCGTCCGCCCGGGGTGTCCTCATGTCCGGATGACGCCATTGCAGGGGGGGTGCTTGGGCAGGCAGGGCTCATCGGGCAGCAGGTCATGTGCAAAGACCGAGTCATCCCCCGAGGAACAGGTGCTGTGGGTGTCCTGGCCGGCTGGTGAGTATTGCTCGAAGGGCACTGAGAGGTCCAGGTACTCCTGCCAGGACAACAGACCCATCAACACCAGGTGCCACCAGCCAGGGACCGAGCGACCCTTCCCTGCACCCACCCCACCACACTCACATCGGTGGACGTCACGGTGAGGACCCTGTCCAGGTCTTCCACCAGCTGCTTGAAGGTGGGCCGCTGCGAGGGGACCGCGTGCCAGCACTCCCGCATGATCATGTACCTTCACGAGAGAGGAGAGGGGACTGTCACCCATGGTGGGGCTAAGCCATGCCCACCCACCTGCAAACCCACCCCAAAATCGCCTGAGAGAACAGCTATGGCCAGTGCAACTTCAGCCATGGTGGCCTTGGCGTGTGGCCAGCTGGGGGGAAGAGGAGGCGGGTTTTGTGGAGCCACGCTCCTCATTACTGATCACCTCACACAAGTCCATGCTCTTGAAGTAGGAGGAGAAATCATCCTAAAAATGACACACCAGAGCTTCACCCCCAACTGCCACCCACCAAACGTTACATTATCAGCTGTGTTACGTTGCCTGGCAGTCATGGGCTGAGCCAAAACATGTCAGGGTGGATGAACCCACCCACCGCCAGCTCCACAATGGCACGGCGGGGATGTCCTGCTGGCCTGAACCATGGCCTGGGGTGGCATCTGGGCACTGAGGGAAGGAGGAGCTGGGTGAGGAGGTCACCCCCCAGCACACACTCACAAATCATGGGTGCAGTTTGCGGGTTTGTCCATCCGATGTCCTTCCTTCAAGAGTTTGAAGAGTTCCTCAACGGGAATTCCCGGGTACGGAGACCCTCCCAAAGTGAAGATCTCCCATAGTAGCACTCCAAAAGACCAGCTGGAAACCAAAGAAAGATCTTTAAAATTCAATGAGGTTTTTTTCCAAGCCCCCCACCATATCCCCTCCCTCCCGCTTGGCTTTATTTCTGTGCAGCCATGCATAGCTAACAAAGTCATCAATAGCATGACTAATTGCCTAGGCCATTTTTACTAGTTACTTGGAGATCTCTGCTGATCCAACTCAATAGCAAAGAAATCCCAGGCACCAAGTCTGAAATTGAAATGAGCATTTAATCAGATAGGTGACAGCCCATCTATTACCCCCAGCTCTTTGTTAGGTCTTCCACCAGCTCCACTGAATGGAACAAATCAAATTATTCATGCACAGCTTCACTGAATTGCAGGCTTGGAACCACAGGCCACTAATTGTGCAAGCTGATACCAAAACTTGCTTGTTACAACACTCATTTCACTGGCCAAGCTGGGAGAAAAATACCCCAACAAAAATCAGCACAGCACTAATGTTACATGCTCCACTCCCACAGCTGCGCTCTGGTTAAAAGTCCTCTTTTTCAAAAACATCTTTTGCCTTCTTCATTTTCTTTGTTAAAAACAGGGATTATCTGTCGCTGTTTCGCTTTCACGCACGCTTGCTCTCCCGTTGCCTAGCTTTGATTTATCTGTCATGCCCACTGCAGCATTACCTAAGCATGGAAACTATGGTTTAAGATCAATAAAAGCCAAAGTATGTGAAAAATACAGAAATAGAAAGATTCATTTGTGCAATTGCAAGTGGCGAGCCTCGGGGAGCAGGCAGGCTGGCTGCTGAGCTACTGTAAAAATGCCACTGCCAACGACATATTGAAATAAAAAAGCCGGTGCGCATGTAGAGCTACTTCAGCCCTTGCAAAATTCAGATGTGAAACAGATTTACACGTGAGGTGGGCTCTGCTGTTTGCTTACCGTGCAGAGGCACTAAAATGGACAAGGCAGGATTAATAAAAATAAAGGCAAATAAGCGAAGCGGCAAAATTAATCCCAGAATGTACTTGCTGAATATTCTCCAATCAACGCCAGTAACAGCAGACAGAATATTTCAAGCTCACCCCAGGTACTCAGCTGAAGCGTAACTGTCTGGGGCAAAGCACGGACGAAGCTGAGGGTAATTTTTTTTTGCATGGAGTTTTTTTTCCCACAAATTTTTTTGACTACGGGATGAATCTCCTCATCTATAAACCGGACAAGAAACACCCGCCTGCCTTCCAACAGTTTTGCAGCAGCAAACTAGAGATCCTCAGATGAAAGCAACTAGATAACAGTAAAATAAAACCACGTGTGCAAAGCTGCAGCTTGGAATAGGTTCCTGTGTTTTTGCATCTCCATGCAGCCCAGCGGTGACTGAGCCCTGCCCGTGCTTAGCAGTATGTTTGACTTTAATACACTATCGGTGCTGATTTCCCTGTCGCTTTGTTTTTTTAAAAAAGCACGGGTATGCTTACACATCGCTCTGGTGAGTATAGACTCGGTCAAACAAGGCTTCTGGAGCCATCCATTTCACAGGCAGCCGACCCTGTAATTAGGAAGACAATGGGAACATCCCATCAGCATATTCCCCCAGCCACAATGGCACCATCTGAATCTTCTTTTCTAATCCAGTTTGAAACATTTTCATTAACAACCACATCTGCCTTCCCGGTCACTGGGCAAAGCAGTAGTGGCCACATATAAACAGATTACAGCACTTGATCCCTGGATCTTCGCTGGCAATCTTTGCAGTAAATGCTCTCTGTAGAGGACTGTGTTTCACTGCCAAGGCAGGTTTAACATATCAGAGCATCTAAATCTTTGCATGGGAACAGCATCCCTCGCTCACGAATGCAGTGAGCTCTGCAGCACAGCATGGGACAACACTTTCTGTCTCTGGCTGGAAGACACAGTTTGACTCCGAGTCCAAACCCCGCTTAGGCTGAACTTGAGGGGAAACGTCCAAGATTGACTGCAAGGGCCACATCCTCAAAGAATCAAATCCTGATACTGCTGGAGGCTAAAGGAGAAGGCCTGATCCCAGGTTTCCAGGGGAACATTCTACATCAGGGTCATAAACACGGGCAGTCATACATGAGAAATAAAGACTAGATTAATCATAATTCTTTTGGGTTTTGCTTGGCCCCTGGAGGGAGTCAGAAAGGACTGTTTCATGTTTGAGGCATAATTTGGCCATGGGAGAGCTTTGTCCTGACCCACTGTCTCACTGGGGGTGACAACAGGGACAAGATGGGACACAGGCAGGATGCACCAACAGGATTATGGTCTCAGCTGTCCAACACAGCTCAAACAGGACAAATCCATCTGAATTAAAATTCCCAAGAATTTTTATTAATTTATGATTAAGAAATCCTGGCAATTAAGAAAGATTTCTGATATGATATTGGAAAGGATCAGTATGGGCATGGTGGGCTTTGTAGGATTGCCTGGACATTTAGAGCCCTTGCACTCACAAGGCCCTCAGATTCTGCAATACCCTCAACCTCTTCCACTGCCATCTCCACACTACAGTGTAGCCGTGGCTTTTTCTCAGGGCTCAACACCTGCTGCAGGGCTCTAAACCAAGACACAGGTCTTCTCTCCAGCCCTTTATTCCTAAATTCATCTCCACAGAAAATATAAATGGCTCCAGCACTCAGCCCTCAGCTGGGACCATCTTCTTGCTCTTGGTAGTGGAGACAAGAAGCTCAGTTGCAAACAGGAGAGAGAAACAAATGAAAGGCAGGCAGCTCCAGAAATACGCAAAGTGCCATTCCTCTGTCAAGGGCTCTGGTGGGACCAGAGGTTGCCTCCTTGGGACCTTTTTGAGCAGTAGTGGAGCAGACTGGAAGGGGCTCCATTCCCCTTGGGTAAAAAACTTGGTTTTTCTTAGTTTAGTGCCTGCTTGGCAGAGCTGGGACATCTCAACCTGCTGCTAGCACCAGCAGTATCTGTCAGGAAGAAAACAGACGGTGGGTGGACTCTGGGACCAGCCTATCTACAGCCCCTCAATAGGTGAGGCCACCAGCAGATTTCTTCCTCCTAAGCCCCAGAGAGGCAAGGGCCACTTGCTGCAGGGATGGCCGAATTCCCTGACAGAAGGAGAGCTGCATGTGCTTGGCAGCTCTGTACTTACATTGGTGGTTTTCTTGTAATAGTCGATGTTGTGAACGTCTCTAGCGAGGCCAAAATCGGCTATTTTCATCACATTATCTTCAGTGACTAACACGTTCCTGGCTGCCAAGTCGCGATGAATGCACTGTGAAAGGTGAGCAAGTCAATAAATAAGGGCTTGTTAGCTGCTCGCGCCTGGAACCAACGGCACCGTGTGGTTTATGAGCTGCCGTTTCATTGACTCCCAAGCTCATAAAGCTGTGGGCACTGCTTAACTCCTCGCTTTCTGTGTCACTGCCTCATCATGCATGCTCGGTGGGAGCCACCTCTTAGCAACACCTAATCGGCAGCCTCGGCGCTGACACGGCCACGCGTCTTTTCTCTCCAAAGGAGATGCACAGAGGAGCAAGCCAACCCTCCTCTTCTGTGGGCGCTTACTGGGATGTGAAGCTGTCTTTCTGCCCTGTTTCCTCCAAGAAGAGGAGTGCGGGCTGATGTTTGAAGGCAAAACCATCCTCAAATCAAGACATCTCCAATACATCCGAAATAGCTGTTAGCTGACAAAGAAGCCTGCGCTGTGCAGAGGGGGAGTTTAAAGCCACCACGAACCATCCGCCCTGAACTGCGGTGACAGCATGAACACATCTGCCATCTGACACTGAGCTCGCTCTTGCCGCAGTGCTCCCTGCCTCCAAACAGAGGTCACGCCGGCTGGTGCACAGCTTCCTGAACCCAAAGCCTGATTCTCCACTTGCTGATGTCAGGGTAGATCAGGACTAATCCCAGGGTACGATGTAAGCAAACGCAGCAGCCGGCTCAACGCCAGCAAAGAGCTCCCCAGGGAGCATTCTGGGCACGGGCCAAATCCACCGCCATCGCCGAGCCGGTGACAGCCGCAAACACACAACTGTACCCAGGATCTCAGCTTCCTCGTAGGTGTTCTGCATCTTAGCGATCTCAGAAGGGAGATCAGGGGCACAGGGGTGCACACAGCTCCTGACTGTTGTCTAAAGTAACGTCTCCCACTGTGGAAGCTCACAACTGGGTGTGACGCTCACCCTGACCACTGCTGCTCGAGGCTCAGGATCGCACATCTGAAAGCCAGTCACCTCTCCGAGTGGTGCAGGTTGAATTGCCGAGGAACTGCACCAAGCTCTGGGTTGCTTGTGTTTTTGTATGCGTTTTGGGGATGCTAACGGGGCTGCAGGTGACAGCGAGGGCTGTGCAGCTGTATGGTTCACGGATGCAGCCGGCATATGGGAGCTACTGCATACGGCTGAAGCCTTCTGCAAAAACCCCAAGATGCTTCATACTGAAAAATCTGGTCTCTAAAGGGAGAAGCCTGCAACGCTTTGTCTGAGTTGGCCTATGCACATGCAAGCACCGCACGCCTTTGAACACACAGGTCTGGCCAACGCTTCTACCAAACGAGGTTTCTCAACTCACTTTCTGAGATGCCAAGTACTCCATGCCCCGGGCCACCTGGTAGGCGCAGGAAACCAGGTCTTTAAATGTCAACTGCTCCTCCGGCAGCTTGCAGGTGTCGAAGGAATAGTCCATGCCAGGTGGGCGACGTGCCCTGAGGTATTCCCGCAAGTTCCCCTTCGATGCGTATTCCACCAACACGTAGAGCGGTCCTGCAAGAAAGAGCACCGTCAGCATCCAGCGGAAGAACAGCTGACCACTGAAATCTCATCTGGGACATTTTGGGCGGCCAATGAGTAATTACTCAGCAGGGACAGCCAAACCTGAGCCTCCCATCGCCCTGCGAGCACTGGGCTGCTTTGCTACGTACCGTCCTGCGTGCAGGCACCGAGGAGGTTAATGATGTTTTTGTGCTTCCCAATCATTTTCATCATTTCCATCTCAGAGACCAGGTCAGAAAGGTCCTTATCTGTGGCATCATCTGGAAAAAGCAAGAGAGGAAAGCAAAAAAATGTCAGGAAGAAAATAAGTGTTTTGTGAAGTAGATAATAGAACTGCTGCTTAGCTATGTGGGGCTTTGATAGGGGAACAGTACTCAAAATATGGCATTGTTTGTTTTTATTCTACTTTGGGAAGAAGATCAAAATAAAAACAAAAAATACTATCTCAGAAAAAGAGAATATTTGTTCAAGAAGAAAAACCAAATAGATGGAGAGAAATGTTCATATGGAAATCAATAAAACCTTTCCTCTTCTCTTTCATCCTGATAAGTTCTAAAGAAAAAAAGTTGGTTTTGGTACCTGACACCATTTTCTATTTCTGATTGTTTCCCTCCCTCATTTCCAGGGGCAAAGTGCTAAGGATGGGGGAAAGTCAGAGCTGAGAGAGGGACCAGAGGAAGGAATGTATTTTTTGCATGGAAAGCTGTCATTTTTCTACAAAAGTAGAAAAACTCCCTCACATTTTCTATAAATGTAGAAAAATGGGGGAAAACCTCCCCAAATGAATGCTTTGGTTTGGAAAGATGGAAATGTTCCCGCTTCCAAAAACAACTTCAGAATGGGCTGAAAGAAATGTAAATTAAAAGAACTCTTTTATGATGAGGAATATTATTTTTTTAAAGATGTCACCCCGTGTAACCTCAAACCCGCGCTGCTCACTGCTGGAGCATCTGCCCTGCTCGCTCCAGCTGAACTCCTCAGGGTGATTTTGTCTGTGTGTCGGCCGTGGTTACTGTGCACGGAGGAAGGATGAGAAACAGAGACTCATCCAAACATGCCCAGTGCTCCCACATTTTTGGTCCCCCTCTGAGGAGTTTGGGATCGAGTTCCTTCACTGAAGAAGCTCCTCAGGAAGGAGTTCGTCCGTGGCATTTCTGCAAATTCCACCTGACCTCGTTGCATACACTTTTGCTAGAACAGGCAGCGCTGGTTATGGGAGGAGTAAGAAGTGGGCTGATTCACAGAGTTGGCTACAAGTGAAGGGAGTTCCCCTTCCTCTCAGGGATGCTATTACCCCTTGGCAGAGAACGGGGTTAATTCCCATTCCCTCTTCCTGATGGGATTTGCACTTTTACATGTTCTGCAAGGAGACAGCCCTCACCCCCAGGCTATGTGGGTGAAGGGGAAGAAAGGCTGTTCTTGCTTTCTTCTGCTGTATCTGTTTGTATAAAAGACTTAAAAGAGAGGGAAATCCCAGCACAATATGCTGTTCTGCCCTCGTGGACTCCCCATACCTTTTAACATCTTGACAGCAACTGTGATGGCCTTGTTTGGCTTGTCCTTATCAATCCCAATCGCTTCTGCCATCACCACCTGGCCAAAACACCCCTCGCCAAGCGGCTTCCCCAAGGTCAGGCTGGAGAGAGGAACAAGCAGGTGCATTAGTGGGTACCGGGGTGGTGACGCTCCTGGCAGGCACAGGGACCCCAACCCACGGGTTGACTGACCGAGAGCGTGCCAATTCCCACTTGGGATCAGGAGGCAGTTCCAGCTCGGAGACGTTGGCCAGCATCGGCCCGTCACTGGAGGAGAGACGCGTGATCCGGACCAGGGGCGTGTTGGAATTCATGGAAGAGTTGGACTCCAGCGACACCTGCTTGGGTAGAGCAAATGAAGTGTTATTGCCAACTGTATTCCTAGGGAAGGCAGTGCCCGAGATGGATCACTGAAAGGGTTTGAGCTAACTTTCCCACTGACAGCTTTCTGGTAAGTTCTGAATGGGAAACCCCCACCTCCAGATCTCCCCCCATCCCTGCAGAAGCCCACTGATCTAGGCACCTGTGGTCAGGCTTTTAGCTGGCGGAAAGCAGGGACAGGTCAGCCAGGGCCCTCGAGCAGGCAGGAGGTATAACCCGTTCAGTTGCTCTGAGAGCATCTCCATAGCACGTACGGGCTATGGAGTGACTTCTCCTGTTGTGGCCCTGTCAATGCCCACCACGAGCTTGCAGCCAAAGCTGTGAAATCCGTATCCTTCACTACGTGGTTATACACGGTGACTTTTGCTCCTGCCCCTCTGCAATTACACATGGCAGAGCATCTCTAATTGCAAGGAGAAAGAGGATCCTCTTCCACCTCCATGAGAACTGGTTCAAATCACCAGTGACTCCCTGCGAAAGCAGGACCGAGCACAATTAAATGTTCTCTTGCTCCCCAAATCCCCCCGCTCCACCAGGGAGCCTGGACTGAACTGTTTCCCTGCAAAATGTGCTTTCTGTGGCCTCCACGTCTGCACTGCCAGCCCCTCTTGGACAAGGGCGACAGAAACGTGGCTGCTTGGGAGCTGCTCATGAACCAGAGTCAGCTGCCACCAGCTGCTGCTCCACTGGAACGGAAACGAATAAAAAAGCGTTAAACTCCTAGACTGCAGCCAACTTATGTCCCCCTTGGGCAATGTTCTTCTGGTAGAGCTTCTCACCTAGAGGGAAAATTTCAAGGTGGGGGCAGGGGGAGAGGGATGACCATAGGGGGGAATAGGAATCTTGTATCTACTTTCTGTTACCTGTCTCTTGAGTGGAAATTTGGAGACTTTCTGTACAGTGGGGGTGTTCATGGCTTTTTTGTTTGGCATTTTCATCCTGCAGATAATCACAATGACCAGCACCAGGATGAAGAGAACAAAGCCAGTGCCGTAACTGAGAATGCCAGCGTACACCGAGCCCGAATCATCCATTTCCATGAGCTCCTCCGCTGCAGGGTGACAAGAGACGGCAGTCAGGACAGGGCGGGCAGCTGCCCGCACACAACTACACACACGCAGCACAAGGAATTTGGGGAGGACTTGCTCATCTACACCAGTTTTCTGAGTGACTTCAGTGAGGAGACTCTCCTAGGCCAGTGGTTTTCCCCCTGTGGCTGTAGCTAAAGCATTAGTTCAGTTTGACTTTTTGGGGGTAATTTTATTACCCTTTGATACGACCCCGGGGTTTGGATGAGCCTTCAGCCCACAGGTTGAAAACCACTGCTCTAGGTTGAAGGTGTCTTCGCGTGTCTGTGCTGTCCCTCTGACCCAGATCGTGCTTTCCCCGCACACCCACACCACATAGCTGGATGCCTCGGATGTGCAAAGGCTGCAGGACTGGGGTTTGCTGCACTTTGCTGACTCGGCTTCCCCAGCAATGATTGCCACTGGACCGGTGCCTGCCCTGAGGGACCAAGGGACTCAAAGAGCACCCAAGAGTAAGGCATCACACAGGGAAAACGCCTCATGAGAGCAATCTGCATAATTATTTCATGGAAACTCAGTTATGCTGGGAAAAGGCTGTACGGTCTGGCCTGGAGAGGTGGCTGAGCCGGAAGGCTGATGGCACGAGCCCGTCAGCAATGGCTACCTGCTAGCAAGACATTTTTTGGGGGACCAGAAATGCTCAGCTGTGATTCATCCCTTGTTCCTTTCAGGACAGGCACGTAGACCAGAGGAAGGGGCCACGGTGGGACTGGTTTTCTGTCCCCCAAAGGCATGCTGGCGTCAGAGGAACAGTCACCCATGGGAAACTTTATAATGAAGTCATGCCGGCACGGTTAGCTCGCCAACGGCTCGTGTACATCACTGCTGCCCCAAAGCAGTGTCTTCGGCAAGCAGTGGGAGCTTTCCCCTGGCAGCAGCAGGCTCCGTGTCCGGTCTTCGGTGGCTGTGACCAGGGGGACATGGGGAAAGGGCTGTCGGTGACACTGGGGGCTGCACCAGCCTCTGTGCCAGCAGTGCAGGGCCTGATCCTGCCAAGCAGCCATCTTCTTCTGCGGGGAAGGGCTACCAGATCTCTCGGGATCAGGCACTACGGTCAGTGCCGCAGCTCTGCTGCCCTGGCTCACGCCATCTCGCTCTCTGCTCCATGTCTCTCCTCTCGTAACGGGGGCAGGGGCTTACAAGCAGAGGTTCCCCAGACGGGCCGTACACTGCACCTTCTCTGTGGGCAGCGCTTGGGGGCCTGCTGCTGCACAGACGGATGTCCCGCACTGCATCCGACTTCAATATAAAGTTCCACTTCAAGTTTTTTGCTGATTTTTCCCTGTTTATTCTTTGCTTAAATAAGAGGTGTGAGTTCAGACATTGTAAAAATAGCACAACAGTTGGATGAGACAGTATCAGGAGATTCTCAAAATAACAGAGACATTAGTCTTCTAACCAAAGGAAATGATTTCTCATCCAGAGGATGGCAGAAGCAGAAACAGGATCAGATCAGCTATTTTAGAGCTGGCAAATAAACAGAGAAAAGACCAGCAGATCCCACCGGCAGCAGGGCTGGGCGGGAAGGAAACCCTCTTGAGCCCCAGTAAAAGTGATTACATCCAAATCACCCGCACAGACAAAGTCAGCATTAGAAATGCCAAAGTTTCCAGTTCCTAAACACATGCCGAGAAGGATGTGCTGCAAGATGGACCCAAATGTGGTCTACAACTGGGTGAGCCAGTGGGGTGTGTAGGATTTTGGGTGCCCTTTCAGTAGGGGTCTACTGAATATACTCCAGGTCTGTTCTTGCACCATCTATCTGCAAGGCACAGCACCTATGAGATTCAACATGAATATTGCTTGTGCTTTCCTGGACCTTGCCCACGCCTCCCCCACAGCCAGAGGCAGATTCTGCAGGTGAAGGGACAGCACAGCCTTGTCCCCCTCTTTGGGACTGCAGACCCCTCTGTTGCATATTCTATGTTGGCTTCATTGTGAATGAGATCTTTGCACATGAAAGAACCACCAAATTGAGGTCACTCTGGCCTTGGGTTTCAAGCCCACTGCAGCTTTCAGCAATCCCAGCTGGAGCAGGCAGCGTGCAATGCCCCTGGGAGCCAGGACTCCTGGGCTCTCTCTACAGATGACTCTCCTCAACCTTCTGTTTGAGATGACTGCTATCTTGGCCTGGTCATCCGTGAAGCGGAAATAATGCTACAGGCAGGGAAGGGTGCACTCCCACCAACCACTTATGAATCTAATTTTAGGTTAAGATGTGAGGTTAGACAGAATTGTTCCTTCACAAGATGATCTACAGTCCATGTCCAATTTAGGTGCCCTGGATCGTCTGATGGGAAGGTTTCCTTCTCCCAGCGGCAGTGTAAGAAGACAGAAAATCCTAATTTTGGCACTTAACAGTCTCCTGACAAAGAGGCTGTGAACTCCTCCTTGTTATCTAGATCAGAAAAAGATACTGGGCATTTTGTTTCATTACTGCAAAAATCAGTTAGATCTTGAGACGCGATGCAAAAAGTGTCAGCTGTGAATATGCAACAGAGGTCTTCTGCTGTGTGGATTTACCACCGGCACAGCAAATCCCAGAGGAGAGCCCTGCACGGACAACGTGCCCTCTTCCAAGCAAGGGGCAGTCTGCAGGAACTTGGCATTTCTACAGCAAAACCTCAAGGCACCCTGGAGAGGGAAAGAGGCCAGCACAGAAGGAAATACCTGGTAGCACCGTCAGCCAAGCAGAGTGATGTGAGAACCCAATAGAATTCCCTGCGAGACAAGTATATTCCCCAGCATCCTCAAAAGTAACATTTCGCAAGTACAGAATCTCTAGCTCCTTATCCGTTGTGTTAACACCTGCCGTCTACAGGGAAAAAAAACACACACATATAGAAAGAGGGAAAACAGAGAATAAGCCACATTCCCAGCAAGTGTGAGGACACCACAGCCAAATTTCAAAAGCAGATTAAGGTGGGTTGTTTTTTTTTTTCAATGGCCCATCTTCCACATTTATTTATTCATTCCCCTCTGCAACCTGTAGTCAAAAGCAAAAAAAAGTTCCCTTCACCAGGTTCTTACTCTGTCCCACTAAAGAAGCATGCAAGCAAAAGCATCCAAACGAAAAATTGCCCCCACAATATGACTGACATTGGGTTAGTAGGGTGAGTACAGGGAGGGAAAAGAAAGGTGGTAAAAAGAGGAGAGGAAAGACAGAAAGGAGAAAGGAGGGGAGATGTAGTGGGGAAAGACTCAAGTGCTGATCAGGGGAGCATACAAACATTTTGATTCATTAGTTCATTGAAAAATGCAGAATTTTAGAATTGTTTAGAATGGTTTCAGAGTGGGCATCTCGAAGCCGTGCGTTCATTTCACAGCCCTCGATGCTGTAATGTAACTCTGGCCGATTACAAGAAGGTACCTGTACGGAACTTTCCTGCAGCGGCGCTGAGCAACACAGCAGCCAAACTCTCCTGGCTGGAGTCACATCCCTGCTCTCCATTTAACATGTTTGCTTACAGGAGCCAATGTTGATATTTATTTCTCCATTACTTCTCCAAGGGACAGAAATCTGTGTACTGGTTATATCGGTTTTACCAGTGAAAATCTTGAAACAGCTTGGTTTTCCCGAGCTTTGAACGTCACAGGTCATTAACATGCAATTCTGTTATCAGCACTCAATTGTAAGGAAAGGAAAGGAATAAAAGCTTGAAGGGTTGATACCAAAATTTGACAGTCGTTTTATTGTGGGAATTTTTCCATGGCAATTGCTGTATAGGCGTTACATTCTCGTAATAAAAAATTAGCAAGAAAATAAGATAAAGCCATTCAGCGTCAGTTGACAGGGTATAATACAAAATGAATAGCAATTTTAATCACTAGCTTCTTAAAAATGTTATAGCTCATTCTTGCAGTTGCCAGGGCCTTGGGACAGAGTCTGTGGTTTACCTGGTTTTGGTTTGCGAATGTGGAGCCAAAATGGCTTTTCGGCTATGCCTACGAAATTGTTGGCTCTACACAGATATTCTCCTTCATCTTGTTCTGTCACATTGAACAGATTTAGGTTAGCATCGGCTTCAGCGTTTTTACTGATCCAAGACTGCAGGAATAGACAGAAACCTGAACTTCAGTAAACCAAACAATACCTCCATTGCACCCACATTAGCTAGGATTGACTGTTCACCGCTATTTTCTTTTCGGCTGTGGCAACATCCCCAGCTCACCCTGCGGTGAGAGACCTAACCCGGGACCTGGGCGAAGAGGAGGAGTCGCGTTTGGCCCCCAGACCACGTGCAAGTGAACTCCTTTCCCTTCCCTAGAGGCACACATGCGATTCCTTTTTTAAAACAGACCAGTTTCCCGCTTCTCCATCTGAGAGCAGTCAAAGGCTCTATGGTTTCTTAACAACTCTGCAGACAGGAGCACCAGAGAAAGGGCTTAAGCAGAGATTTGTGTTTGCAAACCAGCTCAGCAAATACTGTTTTAATTATCAGATTCCAAAATAGAATTTGGAAACAAAATATAAGCAGTGGCGGTCTGAAACTCGCTGCTGACTTTGCCTTTCAGAAATTAGCTGTAATTTTTTCCACTGCTTAGAGGAGTCTCTTCTTTACTAAATAAAGTGGTGCATATAAATCAAACAAACTTCAGATTCTTAAGCAGGGTTTCATTTCTCTTCTTCCATGCTGCCACAACAGCATAGCAGTTTGTTCCCTAAACAGTTGTTTTTATTTTGGTTGAAAACGCACAACTGTTTTGGGTGGCCTCAGAAGCAGCATAGGGAAAGTCTAGAAAAAAATAATCAGCTTCAGTTCTGGAAATGAAAAAAAAACCAATTGGTCTTCCCATTTTTTGGTCTTAACGCTCTCTCCATCCCAGTCTCAGGGCCTGGTTCTGCCACTTTGACTTGCAGCCCATCAAACTCAACAGGGCTGCCAGATCTGACAGGTTGTTAGGAACTGAACCCAGAGATGGCATCAGAGAGGAGCCCCAGTGTCCATGGCTGATGACAAGCACCATCAGTTTTGACCTGATCTCATCTCTCAGGCTTACGTGCTGGCAAGTTTGTCTGCCCTGACTAGTGGGGAAACGTGCCTGCCTGCTGTTGCTGCCTTGTTTATAATTAAACCGGGCATGTTTCAATGCAGAACACACAATTTAGCCTTTGACAAAGCTTGGCACAGTGTTGCCAGCCCCCACTCCGTAACTGGAATGCATTTAGTGCTCTTCTGCAAAGAAAAAGGGGTTTCCTTTGATCACAAATTAGCCCAGGCTTTCAGGAACCAATGCAGGTGACGGCCTGGTTTTGTCAGGCTGCTTAAAAAAATGGGTTGAAAGTACGGCATTCAATTTATCCATCTGGACCAGGGTGAGTTTTGCCCTCCCTCCATTTAGATGTGAGGGGGGAATTTCATGTGCTGGGCACCTCTCCTTAACCCTCCGAGGCAGACCGGGATACCGCCCATATACGAACTGCCCCATAGCAGCTCCTACACTCCACAAAATCTCCTGAAGGCAGGAGGGAAGGGCAGGCTGATAAAAAAGCCTTATCTCGCTGCAGGCTGCACAGCACCGGGCAGGAGAGAGCGTTTCTGCAGCAGCTGTGGACAGGGAAGGGCTGGTACCAGCACCCTGCTCCAGCGGCGCGGCCACGGTGCTGGGTCACAGCAGCAGCACTGCATGGCACGAGGGGAAGGAGGCCACAAAGCCAGCGGACTGGCCCCAAGATGACAGTGACATCAGTTTATCAGATCTTTATTTTTAAAAAACAAGCACACACACGTTAAAAGAAAAAAAAAAAAAGGCAAAGCTGGGCCTGCACAGCTCCACGGAGGCCCAGTACTGGCACACAAAAGATGCATCCCAAAATGGAAATGCTCCGTGCCCCAGCGCTGATGCCGGCATTAATACAATTCAAAGCATTCCTGATTAACCAGAAGTAGTAAATAGACGTGTGCTGGTCCTATTCAGCAAAAAAATAAAACCAAACAAAACTTGTGCTTTCAAACGCCTGCCTGTGCTCCCCTTCGAGGAATGCGGAGCCTTTGCCGTCCACAGAAGAGAAGGTATTTGGCAATTCTAATTACCTAGCCACCCCGGTGCCGCTCCAACTTAATTTTAAAACACTATTTATACAGACTATTTATATGTTCTTTGCCACAGCAAAATGGGAGCTTGTGCTTGTGACACAAGGCACTGTTCACAGCGGCTCTGCAAACTTCCAAAAGGTAGCACTTTATCCCACGGGGACCACACACGGAGCTCGGAGACTATACTAGATGGCATGTGACACAGCCAGCTATTCAGAGCGTGTTACTGGGCTGTGAAACCAGGGGGAAATTCAAATATGCATAATTCAAACACATTTGGAGAGACAGTGAGAAAATAAAAAGTTTTATCAACTTGCAAGAAGCGTGTGTTGCCAATCCTGAAGAACTGTCTCCAGCCATTTCTTCCAACCAATCTGTTATTTCAATCTGTGTAATTATTTCCAGGGTCTCTGGCTTTTATTATCATGTATCTGGCTGCGTTACAGTTTTGTAGATGCCATCTGATAAGTGGGGCTTTTTTAAAACTTCATACAAAGAGAAGAAGGGTGGGTGCAGCAGGATGTGCACAGGGAATGTCCATGCACAGGACAACCTCAGCCTGAAACAGCAGGGACAAAATCTGCTTTCAGCTACAACTGCAGGGTCAGAAAATCTCCATTTGGCCCTATATACATTAACAAACACCAACACAGGATGCCTTTAAATATTAAAAGAAAAAAAAAAGTCTTTTAGAAGTCCAATGTGCTTTTCACTCTCTATTCTCCGCTTTTTGTATTTGCATCAGTTCAGGGGCTTTGTTCCGGCTGTAGTCTGGAAGTTCCCTTTCAAGAAAGCATTTTAGGAAAGCAAAGCCTTACTGAGTGAGTTTTTGCTCAGTCAAAAATAAGGCTTTTCTGAGCATGGATAATAGCAATGCTCACAAACATTAGTGGCTGGAACAAGACTATCTTGGCTCTCAGGTGCTGGTAGTTCAGCATTATTTAGTACGTGCACGCTGCAGTGTGTTTACTAGGAAAAGGAAAGAATGTGTTTTAGTTGGGAGCCTTTTATTTTAACAAGCCCCAAAAATACCTCTATTGAAGCTGTAAAAAAAGGTTATTTTTACAGTTTTAGGTCAAATGCAATCTGACAGCTTCTCGTTTATTATGCTGCATTTCTCACAGTTGCCTCAGCTCTTACAACTACTTTGCTTATCTGTGCCACTACAGTAGTTGTGTTATCTCTGGCAAACAGAAGAGTGTGGAACATCGACTTTAGGACATTTTTGCTGTACCCCTTCCAAAAAGTAGAGTATTCCACTGTGCCGGCTTAAAGGAAAGAACAATCCCAACAGCTGTCCTTGGCTTATTCTCGTGACTTTTTTCTTATGGACACAAAACAATTACAGAAAATGAGACCTCAAGATCCAAAAATCCAATGTAAGTAATGATTACCCTTCTAGGAACTGTGGCATTGAACATATGCTGTTGGTAGTTTCTGGTTCGCATTGCACCGCTAATCTAGGGCTTATTTATAAACACGTAAATAAAGTTCATGGCTTCCATTGATGGCAAGCAGCTTTACTCAGTGCTGATCTCTCTTGCCATGCGTATGGCAGTGGGTTTCTCTGAGGAGCATACCCACAATGTAGCTGCCATCTCTGTAACACCAAGACCAAGAGAGAGGAAGGACTCTGCAGCACGTGAGAAGAACGAGCGCGTACCAACCTTCAGCACCGTGACATAGGGTGTTCCATCGGGTCCATATTTGCTGCCGTTGACTTCCACGTGTTTCAGCCACTGGATGTGGGGCTGGGCATCGCTGTAGACCTTGCAGTGAAACTCCACATTGCTCCCTACCACCACGGTCTGGTTGGCAGGGAGCCCTGCCTGTAGGATTGGTCGGTGGGGTGACCTTTCTGAAAAACAGAGAAGAGAAGCAAATCCTAATTTACCCATCCTTCCTACAGCAAGGATTCTCCTCTGAACCCTTCACCTCCTGGCTTTTCAGCAGAAAGCGTGCAGACTGGAATTGTCCCCCCCTTGGGTGCCCTGGTCACCACTCTACCCAGTGCTTCTCAAGCCAAACAGAGAAGAACCACTTGGGAATGGAGGAGGCATCTTCTCAGCCCTGCCCTTCCTTCTGGCCCCTCTGTAGACCAGCTAAGTAATTTACTGATCACAGATCTGAGGCCGAAATGTTGGCCAAAAGGAAGCTTGTTGTTGATTTCAGAAGATGCATGATTCAGTTCTTTAGGAAAGAAACCAAGCTCCTGCTTCCCATATCCCATCATGCGCCTGTTCAGCATCACCACAGAGCAGCTGTAGAGAGAAAACGGTGAAATCTCACCTAATACGTCAAGCTGGTACGTGTGCCTAATATTGCCATATTTGTTCTCCACGACACAGGTGTAATTTCCTCGGTCTGACGGCACAACACTCTCCATCACCAAGCTCCACTGTTGGTGTCGCAACTAGAACAAGAAATCAAGCCTGTGGTCAAGTGCCATCATCACCAGACCATTCAAATCAGTGAACAATCAGTGAACTTCTACCCACTTGGCCAGCACGAACGGACCCCAGAGTAGGCCTGAACATCACAAGGACCCATTTCAAGGGTCATTAAAGGCTTAATGTGAAAGGGAATTAAGACCAATGCATGAACTGTGCAACACAATGTAACACTCTGAGATTGCAACAGGGACTTGTAGATGCTTCCATAACAACAACAATAATGAAACCAGCTGACAGCTGAATGTGGCACCTCTCATCAGAATAACACCTTCAGAAGGCATCAGCTAAGGTAACTGATCTGCTGATCCCCTCTGCCAAACCACTCTGGTCCAGAGACTCCGTCAGCTCAAAATGTCATACTCTCAGCTGCAGATCTTCACCAACTGCTACACGTAACCCATAAAATGACTAGAAACAATAAAGATCTTACTCCTTCCCCTATCTGTAACATATTTTAAAGATGAGTGCTATGAAGGCAACAGGGCATGGCACATGTCTGAACATAAATGGGTGTCTAGAGCTGAGTTCGTCCCCTAAAGTCCCTGTAATGAACAGGAGAAAACACGCCTGGCCTCAAGTCTGGCCCCTAGGATGCCTGGTTAGCCCCTCTCGTCTGTCACCCAGTTTCACACTGGTTGGTTTTCTGGATGTGGCTCATGTCCAGAGTTGTTGGTTGTTCAGTAGTAGAAGGGAAAGCACAACCCATGTCTCCACCCTGACCTGCTGCCCTGTGCCCCCAGCTAGAACGTTTGTTTCTAATGCGTATAAAGGAAATAATGCATATGGAAAGCAAATCTTGAATTAATATATAAAGCAACCAACACTAACAGAGATGAGTTCAGGATGCATAGTGTATGAAAGCTCTCCAAATCTCTGGATATTAATTTGATGCCTTCTGCCGCCCAGAGCAGAACATTTAACTTTATTAAACATTTTGAAGGTGACTCCAAGGACACAAAAGCAGGAGCTTACAATAACACTCTACTACAGAATGTCAAGGGCTGATCGAAAAAACAAGGGCATAATTGCTCCTGGAGGTTTCTTGCTGCAGCAGGTGAACTCAAATATGAAGTCATTTAACCTCTCTTGCTACACTTAAATTGCATCCACATGCTTTCCTTTAAAGGGCCAAGTTGCAATTAAAGCCCAAATTTTGCAAAGAGAAGGTTTAAAGTCATAGGACTAGACAGCCTAGTTGCACGATAAGCAAGCAAAAGCCATTTTAACAACGCCCCTTGCTTTGCAGATCTCCGTGTGCCCGGCAATAGCACTGCTGAGCACCCCCCTTTTCAGAGGCCACTGAATACAGCATTTTCTTTCATTTCAGGTTATAGGTAATAGGAGGCTGTGGCTAAACCGTCTGTACAGAAATCTCGGTCATTTCAGATCTCTGGCCGGATCCGACTGCACCCTCTGCTCACCCAGGACACACAGGGAGCTCAGTGCAGACCCACCCTTACACCTTCTGTAAAGCAGCATCCCAGTCGCTGCAGCTCTGGAACAGCACGGCACTTCCAGGGTAAGAGACGAGCCGAGAACGGGGAGCCTGGACCCCGAGCTCACAGCTGAACATACCAGACTATCGAGGAAGTTTCAGAGCAAATTTGTGGCTGCTCAGTGGCTCATTTCCATACTGGCTTCTCTGGGAGCTGTGTCTAAAGACTTCTTTTAATCCACTTCTCAGCATTGCAAAGCATTTGCTTCTGGAACCCCTAGAAGCTACTCCAAGGAAATGGGGCTCCAGATACATGGATGAGTCCCTAGTCTGACCTGTATTATAAACTCAGGTCCAAACTAGGTGTTTTACTCAAGATGTACTTTCAAAGACACTTTCGTAGTACTTTCAAATAACTTCTTTTTGTTGAGTTTGTGATGGGGACTTTGGACTCTGAACAGAGACGTGAACCTGGGAGGCACAAACTCACGGGGGCAGAACATGTTTGGAAGCAATAAGATTTTTTTTTTTTCAGGTTGAGACTAGTGTCTGGATTTAAAGGATAATAAAAAGTGGTGTTCCTAAGCTAGGACAGTCGCAGTACTCGGTAGAACACCAGAAACATGAAGTGACTTAGTGCAGGCACTAACCAAGCCGGTGAGATACTGGAAATCCCTCTGGTTTATTTGGTGTTGTCATTCTTGGCTCCTTGTGAAACAAACATTTGCAGACACACTTGGAACCTCAGTCCGTGTTTGCCAGACTGGTATGCAGTCAGTGCAATGGTCTGGGGAAGGGATAATCCTCTACCTCCCCGCCCCCTCCGTCTTCCCTTCTAGGGTCATTTAACACACACAGGCTTACGATATTACAGATTCCAACACGGATTTAACCATTAATGCTCTTTGGGAAATTTCATATGATAAGTCATATGAATTTCTTCTCTCTACCAGTTAAGGATGAACTGTAACAGAACTAGGTTAGCCTGGACTTCATGTTTTCAACACTTGCCCTTCTGTCTTGCAGACTTTACACCAGGCAATCACATGGGATCTAAATGCCATTCGCAAGAGGCAGAAGTGGAAGAGTGGTCAGCTTTCATCTGCTGACAACAGACCTTTCACAATCAACGTTTAAACTCTTCCACACGCTGAAAACAAATGAGAACATTCCCCAGCTCAAGGATTTCTGGGTTCAGACCAGTTCTCGAGATGGAGTAAGCTAACCAAACTCTGCCAGATCTGGATCTTGTCCATTCTTTTCAAGCTGCCTAATCCTGTTATGAAGCTAAGCTGTAACAGGGAATTTAAATCTTAAATACATGAGATACTGAGCAGGTTTTCAAACTCCTTCTCGTTCAGATCTCTGATATCCATCAGTATATTTATCCTGGATGAGATTTACATTAGACTACTTACATTTAACCACGGCTCAAGGGCAAAAGCGAGTGAATAAGGGAAGGAAAATTACAGAGAGAGAAAGATGTCTTTATATCAAGAAAGGGACAAAGAACTACACCTAGACAGATAGAGAGCTTAAACCAATCTTGCTGTAATTGGTCTGACATTGCCTTCAACAGCTCTTTAAGCACCGGCTTGTTGCTGGAAGGTGCCCCTAGAGGAAGAAAGCACAGCGATGCCAAAGACTCACTACCGCGTTGCAGAGGATGAAACGTGTCAATTCAAACTCAAGGATAGATTAAAACCACTGGGGAGTGGGTAGGGGAATTGCTTTCAGCTTCAGATTTTATTCTGCAAGCATAATTTAGTGCAGCTGATGTCACATAGTTTTGTAAAAAGCCGCTCGAACGGCGCACGCAAGCCTGAAACACTTCATGATGATCCTTACAGCCTGCAATTAGTAAAAGATGCTTGCACTCTGTGAATGTCATCTGCTGAAAGGCTGTTTACCCACAGGAGTTGCTTCCTCGCTTCTTTTCTCTCCTTAACTTTTCAGAAGATCTAAACCTGATCCTCAGGCTCGTCCAGGCTGGAGCAGGGACAGGGCTGCGGAGGGAGCTTCAAAGGCTTCACTGGAGCAATCACAAAAGTCTCTTTCAGGAACGGGTCTGAGCTAACAGGAAAGAAACAGCCCAAAACTGCGGGGAGGGAAGACTTCTTTGAATCCTTTTCTGCTTTCTGGAGCCCGGCACTCTTTGCATGCCTAGCCCTCTTCCTAAGCGCGACAGATGTGGTAGGCATCAGCACCGAGCCATTCAGCGGACTGATGAAGGTGTCTTCCTAAAAAGCACCCTTCTCTCCGTAGCAGTAGCTCAGGGATACACCAGGGCGGGCAGAGTGCAAGGAAAAATCACTGCTCAGGAGTCTTTCCTGCTACGCTGATTTTGTTATAATCAGCTGCTGCCAGTTCTACTCTCCCCAGATAAAACCAGGAAGGAGTCTGACTCAAGAGGACAAAGTAATAACGACAAAATAATCAGAGCAGAGCTTATTTTCCTGTTAAAATCCTGCCACAATTCGTCACATACAGTAGCACAGAAACTTCTGGCTAATTAAAACACTGGAGTGCAGTGGGGGTTTGCATCCCTTAGCTCTCTCTGGCTCAAGCCAGAACATTTTCCAGAACACCTTCTGGTAGACAGGAAGGAGGGAGAAGAAAGCAGCCAAGGAGCAGATGCTATTACTCTGTCTACAAGGCAACCCAACATCTGACCAAGGGTCAGTGATTTATACCACAAGAATGTTAATGGCCACCAGCACGACGGTCCAGCTCTTTGGTGAGGTCCTTCCTGCACCTTCAAAGGCTGCTGAGTTCATTTTCCTTGAAAGCTGCGAGTAGCTACGGCTCAGTCTAACACGTCTGAACGCACCGGGCTGATCTCCAGAAATTAGAACAGAAGTTTCTGCTCCTGCTTTCTCATTGCTGTCCACAATGCAACCATAAACCCAGCCTCATTTTTACCTAGTTCCTGAATGACCAGTATAGACAAACCCATAGGGACTTAGCCCTCAATCCCAAGGGACAGCAGCCCTTTTTAACACTTTGGTGTCGAGCAACTGCTAAGGCTGTGAGAAACACCCCCATTCCCCAGTAGCTGGGACCATGCTCTTCCACGTACCAATGGTAATCACTGTGAAACACAATTTTCTACAGTTGGTAGAAAACTCCTGATAAAAACAGAGATCCAAATCAAGGCCTTACCTTGATGCCCCCAATCCTATGCTCTCCTTTGAACTCCTTGCCGTTTTTCAGCCAGTAGATGGAAGGAGTTGGGTTTCCACCCGCCGGACATCGGAAGCGAACGGTGTTGGCGGCGGGAACTGCCAGTAGCTTCTTCTCCATCTTATCTGGCCGGGTCCAGAAGGGGACACCTGAGAAAGGACAGACCAAATTGAACAGGCCTGTTTCTGCCGCGGAGGGTATCAGCTGGTGAGCAGATGCATTTGAGGAGGCTTTGGCGTGCCGAATGACAGTTAAATTGCTACCTGCTGCAGTTAAGACAAATGACACAGAAATGCTTTCCAGCTAAATGACTCTCATAGACGTAGACAGGGTGTTTGCATTTTCAGTTTGTGATGAAAGGTTCATGACCAGGTTCTTGTCTTGGTAATGCCAGTATAAATCTAGAGTAGCTGCTTTTAAATCAACAGAGAGAGTTATCCCAGACCAGGATGAGAATCTGGCCTCAGCGTGTAAAAAGATACAGATGTACCTTCGGGACAATAGTAGCCAAGAAGCGTGAACAGCAGAAATATGTTGGAACTCTAAAAAATGTCGATGGGCCAGCAAGGGAGCAGAGAAAAAGTGTTAGCTGAGTGTACTGGAAAATTTTGCTTCTCAGTGAGCACAAAAGTAGTGTAGCCTCCTTAAGGGAAGGAAAAGAAAAAAAGCCAGTGCCAAACTGGTTTATCATGTTTATGTTCTTTAAGTACAAGTGATTTCAGTTTTAAAGATTCATGTTACCTTTGAACAGGGATAAGTTTTAAAACACCAGTGTTAGCATGAGATACTTTTTATAATCTGCCTCAAGTACAGCGATGTGTCTTGGCTGTGTTACAGACATTACATATTAACTCCAAATTAAGGCAGCAGCAGCAAACTCATTATACTGGGAAGAAAGGCAGAGAAAGTTTTTTAAAAAAGCCTCCCAAGCTTTCATTTCTGCTTAAGGAAACACTGCAGAGCTGCACATGGGGTGCGTCCACCACCACGTTGGGGGCCACATCCAGCCCTCCAGCTCCGTGCTTCACACCGAGGCCAAAGGGAGATGGGGACAGATGGCGTTCGGGCTGCAAAATAGCCCAGAGGAGGCCAAGGAATGTAACTGGCATCTCCTCCAGATGGGAAGGAAGCATCCACTGACAGAGTACCCAAACCCACCGGTCGCAGAGACCTGTGTCCTTCTGGTCAAGACAAGCTGAAGGTGCTGGTCCTTCAAGAACTGCCTTGGAGAATATGATGGCTGCCAAAGCTGTCAGGAAAGCATCGCTGCTGGCCTCTCCCGCACTGGTGACAATGCTCAGAAACATCACCCAGCATCACAGCCCCACCTAAGTGCTACTCTGAAGCCTCTGTAACCCCTTCCCCTTAATGACAAGGGTGTATAAAGTTTTCTCTCTCGTTGCATCCCTCTGAGATGCACCCGAGCATCTCCCTTTCTCCAGTGCTCCCTAAAGTACTTAGCCCCAACATGTTTGGCTCCACAAGACTCATCCCATTGCAATTCCAGGTAAGTCAGTGATGACCCCAACTTGGTCTAAGTTCCCAGCATCCCCCATGCTGGCTCCCTGCTGCATTTCAGATCCAAGGATTTTAAAGGCAAGGTCATATAGCTCAGCCAAGGCAATCCACGCACCCACTGCTGTCTAGCACCTGCTAACACTCTCCTCATGCTCCCCTCTCCCCATGACTCCTTATGAAGGCCACCTGGCCATGAGGAACAGCATGTCAGGAGCTACATCCAGCAAGCTCTCTGTTTGCTGGAGAGAGACCCACTGGGCACATTGCTCTCGTGTCTCATCTGCTTTCACACCTCTGCAGCCGGAAGGCTGGATGTAGGTGCCTCAGTAACGCCGTCCCAGGGAGGGAAATCCAGTACTGAGGGCTTGCGTCTGCCCTCAGACTGCCTTGCACAACAAGCTGCGATGCCTATCAGAGTCAGCTCCACGTATCAGAGGGATCTGGTGCTCACCTATGCTGCGTGCACCTCATTTTTCAAACAACGAAACTGCTTAAGGCCCTTTTCTTCCTGGGATGGCAACAGAGCAGGAGTACGGCTGGCACAAACAAAAGCAAAAGGAGGAATTCCCGTGCTCCTGCAAAATCCTGGCTATAGCAAACTTCAATGTGAACACACAGCACATCCAGGAGAGGCCTCAAATGCTACACAGAACACGGGCTAAAGCGGGACACCACGTAACCATCTACCTTCCCATACCTAAGCTTAGAAAAATGGTGAAGAACTGGACAAAAAAGGGGGGAATATTGCAAAAATTGTTAGAAGAGTGAGGTGCAACCTCAGGAAGAGCAGGTCTTGATGGTGAAGGAAGATGCTGCTATCGCATGCATTGGGAAGGGCAGAGACCAAGCAAAGGCTGGGCGAAAGCCCAGGCAGCAGCAGATGGGTGAATCTGGAGGAGGACAGCTGGGGTGGTGGTGGGAAGGCTGAAGAGGAGGGAGCTGCAGAAACCATGTTGGGAGACATCTGGTCCTTGGTTTCCGAAGCACGGGCTATTTTCTGGCTGAACGCTTCCTTTTGGCAAGGCACCCGGAATTCCTGGGGACTTTACAGGAGGCTACAGGGGAGAGTTCAGGACAAGGCCAGGCATGGATGGAAAAGTCCCAGTTTACCACAGCTAAGAAGGGCAGCCAAATAACCTGCTGTTTGTTGTTTGATTAATGTATCTGCCTACAACAAATCCCATTTTCTGGTGTCGGTGACACTGACCCGGGCATGGGGGTATAACTAGATTGCACGGCTGCCCTGCCAGGACTGGGCTCCTCCTTGCGCTATGCTTTCGGGGTGTCTTCCCCCTTCCACATCAGCTATGTGTGCTGCGGGGCGAGGTTTCACCATGTTTTCTCACTCAAAAGATGAGTATGAATCTCACAGGAGACCCATCAGCCCGCTGGCTGCAAATTTTGCCACTGAAGCCAAGGGGGATTTTGCCATCGGACATCAGAGAGGAGCAAGATGGGGCCCAGGAAAGTTTCCAGCCGGGGATATTCTCCATATGGAGCAAAGGCAGGATCCCCTCCTCCCTCCTGCAGTTAGACATGGCTTCTTCTCCTAGAGCCTCCCCTCTGTTTGGGTGCTCTTCCATGTGATTTGGGGCTTGCTAGGGCTGGGGACCCCTGGATTAACATGCCAGGACCCAAACAACCAGAGCATCGCTCTCAAGTCGATCTGGAACTGGAAGAGAGCGTCTACACACTGCAAACGGTGCCTTTGTTCTCACGCGCAGGAGCAGCGAACAAAACCTGACCGCTTTCGGTTTGCTGTGCTGCCAGAGTCCTTTCATTACTGCTTTTTAAGGGGATGAAAATGTTGCTAACTCTTCTTTTCAAGCAAAGCCTGCAAAGCTCCAGAGAGTTTTGGGAGCGAGGAAGGAGGAAAGACAGGAAAAACTTCTAGACCCGCTCTCTCTAAATTAATTGCAAGCAATGATTCTGCATGCGCAGGTGTGAAAAAAAAGGGAGCCGCAAACATTACCACAAGCCCTCTCCCATCATCAAACACTAAGTCCGACGGTCCGTTTTGTTCGTCAAAGACACCGGCCACCCATCCGACTGGAATGACCAATTAAAAAAAACCAAGAGCAATACTGGAATAATTAATACAGCCAAGCGCTCACTTAGCAATTAGGAGCTGCCACAAAATTCTGCGGCAGACAGAATCAACCCTAATTGTGTAATTTCCCCAGCTGACGCCTCTGAGTACACAGCCAGATTTAATTGGAGATTATAGGGGCTCTTTGAAGGTGCTGGGGCTACGCAGCGGGGGCTCCAAACAAACAGATACAGAGGGGTAGGGAGTGCTGGGGCAGAAGAGCAGTGTGTGAAAAGGGAGTTTTGTTTTTGTTTCAGGGCCAGGAAAAACAGCTGTAGAGAACAGAGGTATTGGAAAGCCTCTTTTCGCAAAGGCAGATCACAGTTTGTGACAAGGCTGCAAGAAACGGGCCGATGATTTGAAGCTGCTCAAGTTCTTTGTTCTTCTTTTCATCCCTAAGGACGCCCCGTTTCTGTACTGCCCTTCAGAAAGGATGCTTAAAGCAGGGTGAGCGGAGCCAGGCACTCCACGTAGAGGGCCTGCCTCTGTGCTCTCCAAGTGTTTCTGCACCAAATATTTATTTCTTTTAGGACAGATACCCTCTCCTTCTCCTGCTTTGGTATTTCCAGCTCCCATTGTTCAACAATCTTGAGTAAAAACCCCCAAATTCACCACATTGGCTTCAAACTCCTGATATTATCAGAATCAGCTCTCTGAGCTCTTCTCTAAAAATATGATAAGAAACTCTCTTGAATAACACAAGTAAGCCGGAAAATTCACATATCATCGCAAGGGGCCAGGAGACAAGGTTTTTATTCAGTGATGTGCAATATGCCAACATACGATGTGCCAGTCCTGAGTGGATTACCTTCCCCTAAATATGAATAACTATTGGCTATATTCCTCTTTTGCATGAAGGTGTGCTTATTGCCTCACCTGAACTACTGACCACGGCTATGTCTGATGGCCAAGCAGGGCCTCATACACCCCTTCAGTGGGGTATCTTTCTGCCACAAGAGCTGGAGGATGCAGGTCTTTCGGCTGCCCATAGGACATGGAACAGGCTACACCCACGTGTCCGCCTGCCCAGGATGGTCCTGCAGCCCCTGTCCCTGGTGGGATGTCCCAGCAGCTGCGGTGCCGGGGTTAACAACACAACTCCCCAGACTCACGAGAAGATCTGTGAAGGTTAACTGGAGGGTCTGACGTCAAACAGAGCAACATAAAGCCCATCCACATCACGACATGCCATAAGGTTTCACTGTGCTGGCACAACTGGCTAATCAACCGTTTTTTAAGGAGAAGAGAAGCCAATTTCTTATAACGAGACCTTTAAGCAAATCAGTGGTTACCTTCGGGTCTAAAAATAGAGACAGCCTTGAAGTCATGAAGACCCAGAATACAGGCTATAAATACATGTGGCGAAACGTGTGTTTTCCTTTTCAGTGAAGAAAAACGTGTCTTTCTGTACCATAAGCTAGCTGATGTTTCTTGATACCTGTTGCTAAGAGATGGAGTTTAGTACAAACCACATAAAAAAAATGTACAGAATGACTAATTGTGCTCATCAGAAGCTGCTCTGCAGCAGGAACAAACCCTGACCAAACCTGACCCTCCCTATGCCTCTACCAGGCCTTAGTAGACATCAGGAGCCCTGAGCACCTCTGCAACGTGCTTGTCACCTCGCAGGATCAGGCCCTTAATTAGAAGCTGTCAGAAAACCGCTAACTTCTGCCGATGGGTCGCCTGGCACTGTAACTTGCTATTACTGTCCGCATGCTGCACGACACAGCGGTGCAAATTTATTACAGTGGGAGACCTGTTTTAAGGAGTCCTGCATGTCCAACGCTACGGGCAGGAGAAATTTTCCAGTCATGTTGAACGTCTGCCAATGTACATAGCTGATTGGGAGTTCAAATGCAAGACGTTTATTTATTAAAAACACATACACACAGGCAGCTCGCTTTGCAGAAACATAAAGAGTATAATAGAATAAAACACTAATGCCTCTGAAGCATGTAATGATCCTGATTAGTGCTATTGCACTTAAAGAAACAAGCACTAGGATTGAAAGTGTTTCAGTGTTAAAGCACCGAGAGGCTCTGTCCTGGGGCTCCCTTCCCCATGTGAGCGGAAGAAAAAAAGTAAAGCCAAAGGGGCTGCTCCCCCTTATGGCATGAGTAAATTTGGCCCTTGGCTAGCGTAAATTTTATGCTCTTCTCCAGCCAAGATGCTGGTAAGGACCAGAATCAAAGTGGTTAAAAATAAAACAGGCCAAGGTCTGCAATGGTGTAAGACTGGTGTAACGTCAGTGTAGTGTAAAAAAAAAAAAAGGTACATGGGTTTGTCTGGATTTACACGCAAGCGGAATTTATAACTCCAGCTCATCAAGTCAGATTCGCAGAATCAAGTCTGAAAAAAAATAAATCATGCTACTGCTGCTGTAAGATATTATAGCAGCGATACCACACTGGCAGCTATTTCTAAATTTCTAGATAAACATCATCACGGTACCAGGTCCAGAGAGTTTGCCCTCCCCATCCTAAGGTCACCAACTTCAACATGGACAAAGACCTACTGTCTGAACATCCAGATGAGCTGCTCCACTTGGGAGCCACCTCTCTTTGAAAGAAAAGGCCTCTGTGTCCCAGAAAAACAAATTACCTGTATCTTCTGACTCATCGTCGTCATCTTCATCATCACCCGATGAAGGGGAATCTAGGAGGAGAAGGAGAAAGAGGTGAAGTCAAAAGAGGACGGCATGTGGGGACACCACATCGGACGAGGCTGCTGGTGCCACGGTGGGTGCCAGCGAGGGAGGACATCCAAGTGATGGGTCACCCTTCGCTGCAGCTCCACCAGCCCGTCCCTCTGACGCTGCTGGGCCGGAGACAACCAGCCAGGAGCTTTCTGAACTGGCAGAGAGGTGTCACGAGTTTGCCAGTGCTCTGCCACCAGAGACCAAGGGTCCAATGCCAAATACTTGTCTCTGTATGAAGAGCTCTTCTTCTCATAAATACAATGGCATTTCTAAAAGGGGAAGTTTCTTTTTGCAGATCAAGCCCTCCCTCGCCAGCCCCCCCCCCCAGCATTCACTCTGAAGACTTTTTATTTCACCAAGTCTCAAAATGACAGGTCATCGTTTCTAATTCACTTTCCCTGCATTTTTCTTTTAACTCAATACACCCTTACCACATCTCCCCCCGTTAACTCCTTGCTAAAGCACTCAGACCAAAGCTTTTAGAACTTCCCCTTGCAATCAAACCTCTCTCTCGATAGACGTTTTGATGGCTACTCCGTGAACCAGTCCCCTTTGGTTATATTCCTCCCACAGAGGCACCTCAAGGGTGTAACTGAATACAGATTAACAGGTGGGAATTTTCCATCTGTATCTCTCCAAAACATCCCAGATTGTTTCTCTTAACGTGGTCTAACATCTCACCTTCTCCAAGCTGTCCACAATGCAGTCTCAGTCCCTCTTCCCCCCACCAAATGACTATTGTAAATGTAAATCCCATGATAAAATAACAGCTTAGTGCTTGATTTAGTTTACACAACTTAGTACAATTCAGTGTCTGGAAGATTTCGCATCACTGACTTTATATAATCTCCAAGAATTTCCTTTTCAAATAAAGGCAAAATGCTAACTACCCAGCAGCCTTCATATTCTGAGACAGCGGTAAAAGAACTTGAACACTAGAAAACAGGAAACTTTATGAGGGTTCAACATGTAGCCAGAAATGTAAAGCACAAATTTGTATCAAGTCAGGCAGAACCTCCTTCATTTCAAGATGCACTCGAGTTTTCTGCCACTCTCTGGTCAGCTCAGTGACAGCAAGTATGGAGGTAAAAATGAAAAAGTAAAAAAAAAAAAAAAACCCACAAACCAAAAACAAACCCAAAACAGGGAGGGAAAAGGTAATGACAAATATTACTTTTCTGCAGCATCTGGAAGGACTTTCCAGACATATTCACCATCTGCAGGGACAAGTAACAGAGGAACCATCTCCCTGCTTTGGACTGCAGCGGTGCATCGAGCTTTGCGCTCTCTCTTCCGCGAAGTCTCGTGGAAGACTTCAAGCAGGTATCTAACGGCAAATCCACAGCTGAGGTCCTGCTGGCAGCACTACTAGAGAAATGCCACGGGGCTTGCTGAAAGCAAACTGGGTGTTTAAGTGTTTCGGCTGAAGCAGCAGGTTTACTCAAGCCCCGACGAAGGCAGAAACCGAGTCAAATCCCCACCAGGATCAACAGAGAAACCAGCACATTCTCAGCCCTGCACTCTCAGATTTGGTTACCCATCTATTAACCTACATGTGATTATAGTTCACTTCTGGTTTCCAATGAATCAATTGTGACCAGAGGAGCAGAAACAATTTTTAAACCAATTCAAAACCATTTCCACAAGATTAAAGGAAGAATCTTCAATCTTGCTTGTGCTTCAGATGAGAGATGCAGCTTAGGTTTTAAGTCCAAACACCCCATGTTCAGAACTACTGTCCTATTCAGGTTACCAAAACGTCACCTTTTTCAAAAGGTGACTAGAAATCCATAAGCTATTTGTTAATCACTTACTAAAACAGTAAATCTTTTCAGAAGTCGACGAGTATTGGCATCAGCAAGAACTGCCAGATGCTATTCTCAAAACGGCTTTAATTATGAATGGACAGGGGCTTAATTTTTTTAGTCACCTGTTTTGAAGAGCTTAGTCTTGAGTATTTTGAAAGCTTTTTTCATCAGTACCATCCTACAGTCTGTGCTTGTCACAGGGGTGCTGCTCAGCCACTAAATCCAAAGCCTGTTCTGTGCATGAAATGGTTGCAGAAACGGAGCTTCTGCCAGCGGGGCTGGAGATCAGTTTGGGCGTGCAGCCTCTATTTCTGATCCACATCAAGTGCTCAGGTTTTAAGAGGACAGTACGTTTCTTTTTGTAAACCAGCAAAACACTCAAGCCCACGTCTGTCAAGGGAGGCATTTTAAAGAGATCAAACCCTGCTATTAATCAACCCAGTTTTCAACCCTGAAACGGCGGCTCCAGCATCTCCTTGCTCTACCTTCAGCATTGAGCACCACACCGTGCACACCGAGAGCCACTGCAGAAGATCCAATTTGTTGCAGACTCAAAACTCATGGCCCCACATAGGAAAACCCTGATACGCTGCTAGAACCTGGAAGCATCCCTCAAAATGGGACTTACATGCATATTGGCTGTTTTGAATACACTTTGCCTGGTTTTGCTCACTTAAGAGTCCAGACTGGAGCAATTCCAGTTTGCTAGTACAGATTTAAACCAGTTCAACGCAGAGAACAACTCTGGCCCCAAACACTAGATACACACAAACAGCCGACCAGATACCTGAGCTAATTGCTGGTGTTACCTTTAAGAAGTGGCAACACAAACCACAAAACTCCGATAACAATCTCATCTCCGCAGTGCCACGCTGAGCAATCAATACTAAGCATGAAGAAATATTTGAGCATACGAGAGGCGCCACTGTTGCCACATGCAGCAGGGCTTCAAAGTTTAAAACAAGCGCTGCTGACAGCTAAAACGGAGGCTCCCACAGTACCAGCACTTTGGTGGTAATGACAGTGGGCTAATAGAATCAAAGACTCATAATGCTGTCAGAAAGCAGGTTCAGGTTACTCGCTTGTTCTTAAGCTGTTATTAGCTATTATTAGCAAAGAGGAAAAACACGGGGGCTTTAACTTTTTAAAAGCAGAGGATTATCAGCCCTTCCACTATTAAAAACAATTTCTCACTTTACGAACTTCTGGGGCTGGCAGCTGTTTCATTTGAGCGTGTAACCAGCTGCCCTCTTCTGCCTCCCTGCTGCCCCTTGAACTCAAAAGCATTTTAATGTCACTTAAAAAAAAAGAAAGTAACGCTTCTAACAACCTGCAGTTCCTTGGATAGTTCCAATAATCGTACCTAGTTAAAGAAAGCCTTTCAAGGGCCAAATACTTCTTTAACCATTTAATTGATATGACCTTGAAGCATTCACAGCAATCTCCAGTAACGTTCAATGAAAAGCAGATGTTGGTGAAGGCTTGCTGAAATGAGCTTTTATTCTCACGATGGTTTGATTCTCTCACTTACACAAAATCCTATTCCTGGCACGAGAAAGGCCTTTATGGAGTGAATGTGATTTACAATCACAAACATCTCTGCGTTTGGTTTTCAGACAGAGCCCCTTATTTTTTGAGGGAACTCAACTTTTGGAGGCAAGGACCTACTGATGCTTGAAAAGCTCCAACAGCGCAAGGGCAAGGAAAGTTTTCAAAACCTGAGGTCCACAAGGGGTTAATTCTTCTGAAAATTCAGGTTTTTAATCTGTGTGATCGGGAGGCTTTCCATCTGCTCATAGTGATGAATATCCATCTACCAGTGCAGCAGCCTGAAATCACGGAGATGATCTTAGTGTTAGCCGTTAGCTATCCAGGAGCAATAGTTTTTTTCTGGCACTCTCTGTTTAGTGATCCAGGCTCGGACAGCTTGTAGCTGTTCTGTCCTACTGTCCTACTGATGGAAAATACAGCCAAGCAAATGACAGCACATGCTTTGCTAACACAGCACTTGTTTGCAGTACATGAATCCCAGTAAGCACCTTTGATGAAGCACATACTTGAGACAGACACAGTTTACGGATAAGCTACTTCTGAAACAGTCTATTAATTTGTGATAACTGAGATGGAGGGAAGAGATTTATCACCTACAACAGGGAAACAGTTTTCAGGAACCTCCAGCTTGTACATGCAATTTTGCCACTGATTTGTCACATAAAGTGGAAAAAGTCACTTAACCTCCCCGAGCCACAGTTCACTCGCTCACAAAAGAATCAAAGGCACATGTACCATTGCATCTATTTGAGTGTTAAGGGGGATTTGGGGTTTAATCTGACTAGCACCGTTTGTAAGTCTCTCTCAGTATTAGCATCAAGCTTTAACATTTGGTATGGACACGCAAGCATTCCTCCATTGGTTTGTTTTGTCAGTCTAATCACTGCCAGGAGTTACCAGGGAGGTAGAGACCCACCAAGTACAGACGAACACTGCACAGCACCTACTCTGCTGAATATGTGGAGGGGCAAAAATAAAAAATAACGACTAAAAATAAGCACTGACAGAGCTGTATTTCTGCACGTACCTGTAACTCTGACTGTAAAGTTTCCCAAGACCTCGTTGGAATGCCTCGGCTTGCAACTGTACAGCCCTGAGTCATCATATGACACATTGATTATCTTCAACAGTTTTTGTCCAATATGAGTTCTGTTGGTAGGTGAAATCCCGATACCATCTTTAAACCAGAAAACAGACACAGAAGAGCCTTGCGTGTTACAGGAAAGTTCAATGGTATCTCCACTTCCAAACACCAACTCTTCCAGAAAGGCGGTCTCGCTCCTCAAGTATTCTGCAAAGGAAGAAAGAAATGGAAATGAGCAGGTGTCAAAGAATCAAAAAGCATTCAAAAAAGAAACGTATTTTATATTGGTCCTACTCAAGCTTCCATGTGCCCAGAGCTCCTCCTTGTCGGAGGTAAGGCTCACCTGCCCCAGGCAGGTAGCCATGCAGAAAGACAGCGCTGCACACTACAGTCAGGTCTCTGGCTGATCTATGAGGATGGTTTCAACCCTGTAGAGACCAACACAAGGCCATCCCATCAGGTGCACCATAACATAGAGCACAGACGTCTAGGTAGGGTCCTTGCAACACCCAGTACTCTGTGTGTGGGGGGGGGTGATCTGGCAGACATAAGTATGTGAGCTGAAAAGTTCACAGTTCAGTCTCTGGATCTTGATTTCTTTATTCCTGCCAGTCTGCCCACAACCCCTGCAAGATCCAGCAAGGAGGGGATACATGAGCAGAAAAGGGGATAAACTCATTTTCTCAAGGGACTCTGGGTGGCCCAAAGGCAATCTCTGTGGGCTGAAGGAAACAAAGAAGGCAGCTGGACAGAAGACGCAGGCTGGAACAGCTAAAATACGTGAACCCATCTCTAGCTCAATGGAGTTACTCCACGCAACAAAGAAGTGCAGAACCAAAGACTGAGCACGAAAGCTGAAATCCATCTTTCTTCAGTCTGTCTACCAGCTGTGGCAGTTTTGTTCCATGAGTGACAACAGCGAACCCTGCCATGGACTGGACAATTTTGTTTTACTGTAGGGTAACGACACAAGGAAAGGTTCAAGCTCAGAAGTCTCTCCTTGGAGGAACAGGGGCATGCTTCTTGCATTTGATGGTCCTCAGGCTCATTTTAGTGCCATACAAACTCACTCTTAACATTGAATGGTTTACTCATCCTTTACACCAGTTCAACAATGAAGAATTAGCCCTCTACAGCTGCCCTCAGCCCAGCTAGAACAACAGCAAGACTGCCATTCTTCCCACTTTGTCTATGCCAACCGACATTTGCACTTGGCATTGCCCTACCTGTATCTTCTGGCTTACACTGGCTCTGAGACTGTACGCTCCACCAGGCACATGAGTCTTCTTGGTTTTGCACAATACATGTCACGGGGGATTCTATTCCACAACAAAGACACTTTGGTGCTATGATGACACAATTAGGAAGTAAAAAGTAATTCAAAACGGATCAGTCTGAACCTAATCCTATGATCCAAACCCAGGTGGCCTGACTTGATCTCTGATAGTAATCAAATATGGATAGAGATCCTAATTTTGCATCTTAAGCATATTCATAGACTACAATTTGACTGTGAAACCAATGCAATTACAGCAGCTCTGAAGACCTCAGGATGTGGCATTGGCTTCAAGCTGCTCTTTTGCCTTTAAGTGAAAGTGATGGAGCATGTTATAAGAGAAAAATGTATTGCTTTTCTTGTCATACAAGTTTTTATTCTTGTGGAAATGTAAAAATTAAAAATATAAAAATGTTTCAGTCAAGAGGCTTGCAGGGTACAAATAAAGAATCCCGAGGGCCTGAAAATGTGGTATTTCATGGGAGGTATCGTCTCACAGGAGGCAAAGCCCACACTCATTGAGGTTACAAAGAACCTTTCCTCTGATACCCTGGCAGCAACTCCAACTTGAATATTTTAGGTTTTGGCCAGAAGGCTGTGGCACTCATACAGTCAAAGGTGTTGGGTTTTTTCTTTTAATAAGTAGATTTTTCCCCAAAAGCCTATGCTATTAGTAAAAAGCAAAAGAAGACAGAGCTCCAGCATCTCCTTCCTATCAGACCCTGTTGCGACCCTGAGTGTTCGCCCATGGTCTCTTCCCAACTGGGATATATCCTTGGGGAGAATACGGCTGAGAAATATTCTGGTTTAAGTGTTCCTTTCAGGCTTTTTTCTTCCTTCTTCTAGACTATAAGGATTTTTTCAATGGTACCAAGCTTTGGCTTCCATTTAAAAAGCCCTGTATGCAGCTTTCCACTTGCAGGACTGGGTACTGATCTTTGTTTGTTGACTCTGATGGACACTCTTGCTAATTTAATCTACTGGAAAACAAACTCCATGCAGTCGCACAATTCCTCCATACAAAATGCACAGTTTTACCCAAGCTGTTTGCCAAATGATCAAGACTTGTATATTTTGGCTTTTGTATCATAAACCTACCAAACAGGAACAAGCGCAGACTAAGCACAAGCCAAAATGTACTGTTTAGCCACTTAAAAGGAAAACACTCTTTTTTGAAAGCCATAATGAACCTGGGTTAATGACAAAGTGACAAACTATTTTTATAAAAGATAATTAAGGAATGCTTAAATGAAGAGAAAAATCACTTTCGACTCAGAGCAGAATGACTGGGGTCTGAAGCTTCTTCTGTGGAAAGAAGCATCACCTCTTGTTTCTGACAAGTTTATTTTGGCATCTCTGCCCTCAATCTCCCCAGCCGGTCTCCAGCAGATATCCTGATGCCTGCTAAATGCAAAGCTCAGTCCTAGTGAGTTTATACCTACTGACTGGGAGCAATATCTGGAAAGATGGAGTGGTGAATTAAAAGAAGAATGTTACTTATGGTTTTAATCTCACTTCTTTAAACAGTTTTTCAAATTTCAGTTTACATGCTTATGGCTCAAAATAAACAGGACCCAAAGTGCAGACCTCCACAAAGTACTTAAATGCGTACTTAAGTGCTTAAGCACTTTGCCCAACTGTGACCTTGGAGAATGAAATTTTACTATTATTATTCCTCAGATAGCTTTCAAATACAATGATAAATCCGAAACTGGAGACAGTTTCATTTCTGTGCTGAGAACAGCTGGAGTTTAAAGCAGGGAAACAGAGTTCACATCTCCCACTGGGTGCCCAGAGCCCAGAACCTCCTTCCCACCTTCCAGTTGCAAGTGCTTTGTATTTCCAACACCTTCTCAACAAGACAGGCAGTTCCTCCCCCACCAAGACATGAAGGAGACACGAAGCAGACATGAAATTGCCCTTCCTGAGGCCAAGCACCCAGACATCAGACTGACTTGCAGAAGTCTACATCTCCAACCACGTCGCACGAACAAAGTGGCAGGAGCTGTATGCGCAGCCTGCACTTGGAAGGGCTTTAACATAGATGTGCTGAGCCCTTCTGGGGACCTGGGTCAGGTTTTGGCCACCTTCTTCATCCTGCATCTCCCATTGCCAAATCACAGGGAAACCAGTACAGGGGAGTCGGTGCCGAGCTCTCCCGACATGGTCGCGCCTTGCGTCTGGACACACACCTTGGATTGAGGCACTCGGCAAACTTCCCACTGCAAAGCAGCCCTGCGGGGAGGCAGCTTTCACACTTACTGGGGCTACGAACACACATCTCCCGCATCTCAGTGCTGGGTCCCAAGAAAACCACCCTCGCTGCTGGCAAACAGCTACCCCCACGCGTTCTTCAAAACTTTCCTAAAGCGTTTCTATTGCAAGTCAGGTTGCAAAGGGCCCCCTCGGCTGTCCCACAGGAAACTCCCACTTGGGATCTAACTGACAGTAACAGCATGTTTTCAAAACCCACAGCAGGCACAGGCATAAATTACTGGGGAGTTAACTCGTATAGGGGTTATGGGAGCCCAGTCCACCAATTGTCAGCAGACTAGGGATTAATGAGTTTGCAGCTTTAATGGGCTCCTAGAGAGAAGGAGGCAATCTAGGTTGTGGGCTCCCAAGATACAACTAAAATTCAACCATTTTATCAGTTTAGCTAAAGCAGTAATGAGTCAAGAATCACCAAGAGACGCTTTTGATGGAATCACCACTTGCAGCATCACCACCTCTGCTAGGTGTAGCAAACATGCTACAGAGAAAGGAGTGATTTTTAAGCCGTTCAGAGGAGCAAAAAGGCAGCAACTAGCCAGGAAGCACCTTCCACAACAAGGAGAAGCTGGCTTGGCAATGCTAAAATGCTTTTGTATGTATTCACTTATAAGGATAAGATACTTAATCTCTGTAGCTGATTGGCTCTTCCCAGCAATAATTCACTTTCTGTGTGGTTCGCAGCTCCAAGTGCTATGTATGTCAGTGTTTCCATCAGATGCCTGCTCCTCTTAGACATCAATACTTGTTTCTGGCTGAGCCTGGAAATGTTTTATTTTTGTTTTAAACAGGCAGCTCTCAAACATTGCTGCAGGATATGCAGCGATTTATTTTTCAGGCATGAAAGGATGCGGAGGTGGAGGGTGGTGGGGTATTCTTGGGCTGCTTACAGCCCCTCAAAAACTTCAAGCCAACCTATAGCCTGGCTGCTGCCCTCCTCGGCATCAGGGACTGTTTTCAGGTGCTGTCGCAGGAGGCACTGGGGCTGCTCCCAGGCAGCAAAGGCCGACGGTGCCCATGGGAGGCTCAGTGGGGCGAGTGAGCCCCGGGGCCCTGCACCACCTCGCAGGGTGCTGGGTCCTGGCCCTGGGACAATCTGTCCACTTATTTCTCTCTTCACCTGTGTTTTTCCTCCTGAAATAGTTGCCCACAATTCTGCTTTTTCAAACATCAAAGTGCTTGGGACCCTCCCAAGCAGGACTGCTCAGGTGGGGTGCACATCTCCCCCCTCATCATCATCCTGTTCCAGTGAGCATCCCGCAGCTGGGGCACATCCACCACGCAACCGAAATCCCACCGGGACTCCCATCCCAGAGGGCTTGAGGCACGCAACCTTCAGTACCACCAGCAAAATATGCCTCACCCCACCTTGAATCCTGGCAGTCCTGGAGGGGCTTTTCAGGATTGCTTCACAGCCCGGTGCTGCAATGGACTAAGCGGCTCTTTTCTAAGTGGATCATATCTTCCTCTTTTCAAGCTGGACAAGCTGTATTTGGCAGGGTAACAAGCAGAAACATAGCAGCACTCCACACACTTCTCATTTCAGGTTAATTCAAAAGCGTTTCTTGTTCTGCGTATTTTATTGCACCAAATCCACTGTGACAGGACATATTATAGCATCGCGGAGCAACAACCACGCCAGAGCTTTCTCCTGCTGTGTTTGGTACCCAGCTCCCAGGGGGAGGATGGTCACAGCCACCGAGTCGGTGGCTAACTGCTGGAGGGACACAGAGATCTCCAGCAGCGGTGGGATGAACCAGGCCACGATGGCAAAGAGCACATGGACTATCTCCAGGCTCAGACCAGCACCTTGTCCTCTACGCACGCTCAGCCCTTGTTTACTCTAAATAAGTGTCCAACCTGTATTAATAGGGCCTGTAGTATTATCACACCCCCCCCAGCAGTGTTTTTCCCAATACCTGTATGGCTGCTTGTGGGATGGAGCCGCTTCACCTCACCTCACGACTTCTGCACCGGGAAGAGCAAATCCCATTGCCCAGAAGGGAAATAAAACACTTTTCTGGCCGAACACTGTTCATTTGGGACCTGCTTTGATTTAAAACGCAGCCAGGAGGGGGTGACAGCCGGCCCCTGTGCCACCTCCTCTGCCATGTCCCTGTTCCCTCCGTCTCCCCAGAGCAGCAGACGGGGGAACACTGAATGCAACCAGCCCAGCCCCAGGCCCTGCGCCCAGCAGCAGCCCCGGGGAGAGGTGGGCACGGTAAGATCGTGGGATAAGATCAAGATCGTGGGAGCACCCGTTTCCCCACGTAGCTGCCTTGTCAGGGCAGATAAGATCGAGGGAGCAGCCCCCCCAGCAAAGCGAGGAGCTCACCTAAAGTCACCGCGTACCCTCCCCACACTGCAGGGAGCTGACGGGGTATTTGGGGTATTTTTAACATGCGTGGTTTTGGTAGGGCTTTATGCCAGGCAAAGCTTCCTCTCCGTTTAGCAGCAGCTATGACGGTGTCAGTGGCAGAGCATCTCTGCCTGCATATGATCTTATAACTAAAATAAAAAGTGTTAGATAAAATACCCTGTCTTCTCTCTTTTTCTCTCCCTCTGAGGTCAAGCCCGCTCTCGGAGCACGTTTCCCAGGGTCAGGCTGCAGCCATCCCGGGAAGAAGGGACTCCAGCGTGGGATGCTTTGCCGAAGCACCACCATTTCCCGAAGTGGTGTTCAGCTGGGTTATCTCCCCGGCTCAATGGGGCTCACACCTCAGCAAAAATAAAAAGAGCTGGTTGCTTCTGTAAAAGCCTAAACTGTGATTGAGAAATGTGCCTTTAGGAGACCACGTCTTCATTCGAAGGTTCCACTTTATCTTTCACCTATTGCATATGTTTGCTGGGGGGGGGGGTAGTTCTCCTGAAAAGCTTGAAATACCTTTCTTGATAATCATGCAAGATAAACTGCTTACACTGTATTACCACTGCAGCGGCCTATGCAATTGTCACAAGCCAGTGTGTCTTCCAAAGACGTTAACAAGTGTGCAGCACTGTATTACCACCCAGTGGGGGCTTTTTCAGATCTCTGTAAGGAGGAAATCAAACTTTTTTTCCTAGAGAATTAGCAGAACGATAACCAGGTTTAGCTCTGTCATATGCAGCTTTCTTCATAAACAAGAGATTATGGAGAGAGAAAAAAAAAAACTCTCTAGTGTTTAGCTTGGCTATCCCCAACAGCGACTTTGGACCAGCTTCTCGAATGGAAAAGCAGATGTTGCAAATCTGCCTTATCTACGGAGCAACTGTTGACTCTGTTGTGCAAATCCTAATTTACATCTGCATGAAAGGTTTCAGAGATTAAATGGCATTCAAGGAGGAATATTAGCTTTTCTCCCTCCCTCCAGCCCTCCTTTGAATGGATTTACTACTGGCAATTAGCTTTCTGTTCCACCGGCCAAGTAGAAAACAGGATTCATCAGGACTCTACAGTGTCCTCCTTTTAATGGACTGTTTTCTCAAATCACCCAATTCAGATGCTGAGAGTTAGAAGAAGAAATAAATCGCCACAAAGCTAAAATAGTTACAAAAACACTTTGGCCAGGAGGATTTCCCTGTGGCACTTGGAAAGCCCTGAGGAGGAAAAAAAAAACAGAGAACAAATCAAAGGGGTCTCCTGGCTACACCTAACAAGAATGGAAATGCAAAACCCAAGAGGCACAAAGCTTTGGTCGCTGCTGAGAGCCCAGAGCCTGTCCCAAGGACAGCCTTCAGCTGGAGCTTTGCTGGCTTAAAGCAACAGGCAGCGATGGGGAGTTTTCCTTAAAATTTGGCCAGAAAGTGCAATCGCTACCCGTATCTATCTATCTCACAGTTCTGTACTCCCCGATTTATTATTACCAGAAACCAAAGAACTCATATGAAACTTCTTCCACTTCCTCATCGGCGGTCCCTAAAGAGAGGGAACGGTGGAGCGGACACTTTGCAGCGTGGGGATGCCGAGGTCCCCAAGGCTGTGCTGCTCCATGCGTCCTACGAGAGCTCCTGGCTGGTGCTGAAGCACCTCAAGGATGCCCATGGAGATGGTTCCTGCTCTCCCAGGTGCCGAAGCCTTCGTGCTTTAGTCAAGAGGAGGGCAGCAGTGAGCTGTACCAGATGCCTGCAGTCCACACTCACGAGGGGGATGACACCAGCCCCAGCGTGGCACACGGGTGAGCGCACCCTTGCATCTGGTTTGCCCACATGTCGCACAGACCACCTCACCCAACCGCAGGGGCCAAACGTGGTCAACCCAGACCGCTCCCCAGCCAAGGCAGAGTGACGGGACACCCATTGGGCTGATCCTAGGTGGAGCACAAGAGACTCTGCTGATGGATCACCATCTTTTTGGTGTCTGCCTTTTGTTGACTCTGAGGAACGGCGGCCAACTTGGCCCCAGCCTCTGCACAGCATGGCATGGGCATCTGGGCTTGATCTCAACAGACAGATCCCACCACAAAACGGCTGATGTTTTACATTCCTGCTCTTCACTCCAAAAAAACCTCATCGTTGCAGCAAGCAAGCAACAACCACAACCTCTTTTCGAAGCCAGTGGAGGCAGCTACGGAAACTGAGGCACGGACCGCAGCTCCCCAGCATCCCAACGGACCAACAAGAGCTTGTCCCCAGCCTCCATCAGAGCAGGATTGGGTCCTGCTGAAGCGTGGAGGCCCTGAGCAAACCTACACTCTTCAGCATCAGTGCTCCACACCTCCTGCTTCTGTGGACCAGGCTACCTGGTAGGGTTTTGTGGGTGACATGCACCAAGCAATTAGCAAAGCTTGCAACAAGAACAACAGATTACACATATGGGTGTTCCACAAGGCATAAAGACAGGACTCAATCTTTGGAAATATTTTTAAACTGTCTTCTAAAATGCTTAAAAGAACAAGCATGCATTGCTGAACAATTCTTCTGAGTTACTTTTTCTGGGCTCCTCCTTTACACTCTCATATCCTTCCCAAAATCCTTCAAAAATTCATTAATTTTGGAGTTAACCTCCAGGGCAGGTTTTCAGCTATTTAATGAATTCTAACAAAAGGTTCACCACCTCTCAAGTGCTCTTGCAGATGAATTTTTAAGCAATGCATAAGTTCGCCAGGCCCAAAAGTTTCGGTTTACGTCGGAGGAACTTTTTAGAGATGCAAAGACTCACGGTGCCTTTACAATTCCCTGCCAGACCTGGCCCTGGCAGTTACTTGTGATGCTTTTCTGGTACTTATGATGCTTTTCTGAAGTAGGCTTTGAGATCACATGGCATCAGAAAAAATTTGCCATAGAGCCCCAACCTTTCCCCTTCGGTTCACAGCTATGCAGCTCCCAAATCCCAGCTCCTCTGCATTTCCCTCGCACTTTTAATGTGCGCTCCTCTAATCTTCATTTAATGCAGGCAGCTGGCTGCAAATACCCCTGAACAATGACTTTAATCCCAAGTATCCTGAAGCCCCCCCCCTTCATCCCCACACCAAAACTGAAGGAAAAAAAATAAAAAAGAACAGCCTCATGACAGCAAGATGGAGAAATCCAAGCTATCCACTGGGCCAAAGGAGCAGAAAGACACAATGAGCTAAATTTTGCCTGGTTCGCTAATTAAAAACGGAAGCTACCCCACTCCGGAGCCAAGGCGGGGAGGTGGGGGGAGTTTTCATGCTATTCAAAAAATCGGCTTCCAACTGGGACCATATTCACTCCACATTAATTGTCATTCCAACTACGAGTGTCCTAGTTTCAAAATGAAAACTACTCTCCAGTGCAGCTAGTGAAAACTAACACCAGTTTCGAGGCATTAAACAAAATTTATTGATTGCATTTTCCCACCCACTAAAACTTTAATAAGCATTAAACCTCAAACTGCTGGCCCCGTTTCCTCCCTCTACCCTCTCTCTCCATAAAAAGGGTCAGGCTCCTCTATATGGAGATTAGGACTTAATGTTTGGTATTTGTTTATGAGCCTATCAATTGCCTCTATTTCAGGGGGGGAAAAAAGGACATCTGAAAAAAAAAAAAACCCTCTTGTACACGGATTAAGAGAGGGCAAAGGTTTAGGGTAGTTTGGGTGGGTTTTCTTCCAACTGATTGTAGGGTTTAGATATATGACGGATCATGTTCACGTGAATGAAAATAAGTCAATATTCTCTTTATGTAATTTTCCCTTGAGTTACATAAAATGGTATTTTTCAAAGATCTCTATTTCTCCGTAACAAGACGCAGACCTTCAAGTCTTCTCTGCTAGCTCTTTTCAGCTGTGTAAAAGGCAAAATAATAATTTGGGGGCCGCTCTGTCTGCATACTTAGTAAAGAAAACAAAGGCCAAACATTTGAAATGCAAAGGTCAGTGATTAAGACCAGAAATCCATATCTAGGCATCAAAATGAATAGTCAGATTTTGAGAGTGCTTAAGCGATTTAAATGCAGAGCCTGACCTGGCTCAGCATCTTTCAAAACCAAGCCTGTTATTTCAGTGCCTCAAGCGAGATTTAGGTGCCAGGTACCCAAGCTGGAGAAGTTTAACAGTAATCTCCTTTCAGAAAGCCTGATCCACTTTAATCTAAAGCCGAGAACGACAAACGAAGATTGTGTTATTTAGAAAGCACATTTAACTAAAGCTGCAACACTTTGCCCTGGTGCTAAACTCAACTCTTATCCTTCAGCATTATTAGAAAGAGTTGGGAGAGATGGCAAAAGAAAAGTAGATGTCAAAAATTCTTTTATTTCTCCTCTTTAAAGAAGGCTGCTAAAAGGATTAGACAGCTTGGAGTTCACTGCTCTGTTAAATCAACCTTACAATATTTTTTCAGCTTGTTTGACTTGCTGTTTCTGTATACATTTTTGTTTTCACCTTTCTGCGTTCAAATCCCACACTTAGCATTTGTTCTGCACTTCTCACAGGAAACTTGGTCGGTTCTTTATTTGTATTAAGTCTATGGAGTTATAGAAAACAGACTTGGAAAACAAACCCTAAATTAGCAGGGCTTACCGGCTTCCATGCATACGCGCAGACACTCAGGGCATCGCATACCATCCGACCCCAGCGCAGCGGTTTATCACTTCCAGCAGCAACAGTGGGGCATCAGGTTCACCAGAACGGACCTTTAATGGTCTCCTGCAACCGTATCTATTACGGCGGGTTTCGGACCGCGCGTAATAAATTAAGAGAGAGTTCAAAGAAGTCATGCGTGTCTCGGTTCCCACTCCCTTCAGCAGTTTTAATGCCCCCAAACAATCATCTTCTACAAACCATACTACGTTAGGCTCCAGTAATGCCAGAAGCAGGTTAGATACCTCTACACACAGCTATTTTAATGTCTCTGTAAGGAAACGCACTCTCTGCAGAGGGTCACTTCCAGTGTCCTGCAGCAGGACATGGCTGGTCCTGCCTGCACGAGCCAGCGGCCTTCCACAGGCACTTTCAGCCAACGTCCCTGTCCTCCACAGTCTGATTTTCCCAGCTTTTCCCTTCCTTCCCCCGCCAGAAACACTTCTTAAACATCTTTCTCTCCATGAATGCGCACCGAAGGGTCCGAGTGAGACAGACGCTGTTGCGACAGCAAGGATGGCCACTGCAACAGGCAAGCAGAGGGAAAAAGCAGATAGCTATTTCTCTCCAGCAGATGGAAAATGTGGGTGATAAAAACTAAGCCCAGCAGCTGCCCAAGGGCTGGATTTGTCTGTAAGTCAGGCACCGGAGCTAAGCTCCTGCCATGCTCCCTGGGGTGGGATGGATGGATGAACCACCACCTCGTCGCACTAGCGAAGACATGAAGATGGACAACTTCCCAACACATTTATACGCATTTATCCATGTTGATGTATACACGCAGAAGGGAGCAAGAGCTGCCCACAGCAGCCTGGCCCTTCCACCCCCTTCTCTAAGGGCAGGTGGCTAATTCAGGGTCTTCTCCTCTTCCTCCTTGCCCTGAGACACACGAGTTGCTCCTCCAACTGCTCCTTCTCATCCCCAAAATGGCCAGGCTCGAGGTGAAGTTATTCCTGCAAAGACTGCACTGCTTGTCCACACCTCATTTACTATGCACCGGGAGGAAGGGGGCAGAGGGGGAGTAAACCTCCACTTCAAACACTTACTTGGATTTTGAAAGCACCTGAGGAGGTTTCAGGCCCTTTTTGCCAGGACTAACACATTCCACCCACAAGATGACCTTGTTCAGAGAGCGCAGACAGCTCCTCCTCGCAGGAGGGATTTACACTTCGTGGGGTCACCAGATCCAGCCCAGGTGGGCAGGGACCCACCGCTGAAACTGGAGTGACGGGTACAAACCTGCCCCTTTTTGCCCCTGCACTGAGGGAGATGGGGCAAAGGAGAATCCCTGCTGTGTCCCCCCCACTCCTCCCCCCTCCCCGTCATTCCCATCCATCCACAAAGACTTTCCCCAATGGAGAAGTCCACTGCTTTCTCAAATCCCAAGATGCCAGCACAAGCACACATAAAAATAAGGCGGAAATCTCATTCCTTCACTAAATAATCCACAGGTTGGAGTCCTGGTACAACTCAATAAACACCTTCTAGGAGTTATTTTCCTTTTTATCTGGGCAGATCTCAAAGCATTTCTGCAGCAGGAGGCTTCAGCTTTGGGTTTCCTTTGCCTCCTTGGCCAAATAACAGCAATACTAACCAATCGAACCACTGGCCAAAAAGGAAGTAAGTGTGACCCTTTCGTCCGTACTCTGGAGGTTCCCATTTTCTCCTGCAGCACTCTCTGCTCTACCTGAAANGAGGGCAAAATACGGTGCTGTCAAGGTGTCCTGCTCTGAGATACCCAAAGCTGAAAGAAAGACTGAATATCTGTAACACAGCATCTACACCGTATTTATTTAAACTCCAGAGTATTCACTGTATTTACATTGTATCCCACCTAGGATGGGAGCTGGGGTTGCAGGAGGGTGGCTTTACCCAGTATCTTCTGAGACTAATATCAAGCCCCCTCCCCAANAGCCGCTCATATCCTCATTCCCAAGCAAGGGAAATCAGGAGCCAGAAAAGCCTGAAACTTCTTTTTATGCTTAATTACAGATTTCAAGTGCCTGACACCAGCCTCTCACTCATTATGCTTTTGACACCNATGCCTTTGGGCCAAGCTGGAACACTTTGCGCTCGCTCATCAATCGCTACGTTCACAAGGGTTTAACTTGGAAGAAGGTGGGTGATGGATTTGTAGCAACTTTGGGCAGGGATGCAGAGAAGACACCATCTGCTACTTCTAAACTTTTTTTTTTTTCCTTCCTTTCTGTAATTCATCAGTTCGCAAATCGGGAGGCAGTTTCCTCGCAGTCTCCTCTTCGGATCAGCCCCGCGAAGCAGAGGCCAAGGAGACGCCAGGGCGGCTGCGAGGTCCGGGAGCTGCCCGCGCAGCGTGAAGCAGCGTTAGGGCCGGGCAGTGGGAGCCCTGCGGCTCGCCCCACCCAGGGGCCTCCCGGGGCCCCGCACGCCCCAAGACAGAGGCTTTCTGAATTTTCCCTGGGGAAAAAAAAAAAAATAAGGTTTTCACAGAAAGCTGCGGGATCATGCGTAACACACCGGCTGTGAAAATGAATGTATTTTTTATTTTATTTTTTTCCAACTGCGTTCACCCGCAGCTCATCTCTTACGCAGTAAATACCAGCTAATTTATGCACCTCCATGTACCAGCCCCCCCTTCTGCATGAATCCCCAGCCTATTAACATAACTATTTAAACTGGACATGTTTTCTTCAACATTCTTCTTCTTTCATAAACTGCCAAGTGACAGTTGTTTACTGTCAACAAGCCTGGGTACTCTAAGACAGGGAGAAATGTGCCCTTTCAAAAGGCAGACATATCGGCTACCAAAGGAAGATTAAAATCTGGTGTTTTTCTCTTCTCCCTCCCCAAAAATGCTTTATTTGTACAGATACACATGACATACATCAGGAGAGACGGTACTATGCCTAATTCCAATCATTCTTTTAATTAAAGACAGGCTCATGGAGGATTTATCTCCGGTTGCACACGCTAGTTGTCAGGGCACACTCTTAACTCCCTAATCTTCCCACTGCAACTGGTTTTTCCTCTTCACTTTCAGCTCTGATACCCCTTGTCCCAAAGAACACCGCGGGGAATCAGCACGCTCGTCTCGCACAGACTCTGCTGCCGGCTAGAAACAAAATGCTTGCCTGGGGGAATCTATAGAGAGAAGTTTAAAAAAAAAATTTAAACCAAAATCAAATCAGGGGCTAGTTCAAGACCTACAGTCTCCAAACATGCTGCCGAAATATTTTGCTGGGAGGGAATTTCTTGTGCTCGAGTCTTGCATGTGCAAGGGGAGATACGAAGAAACCCAAACGCCGGCTCCCGTCCCATCGTGCCCACGGGCAGGGCCGGCTCGGCCCCGCTGGCCCGCGGACCCCTGCGGGGGATTATTAACACTTTCCCCAGCGCATTGTGCGGCTCACAGATCACGGCGCTGGGGGCTAATGCCGGCTGACATTGATACGATGGCGACGAGGACGGGGCGCGAGGGGATGGTGGCCAGCGCTGGTGCTCGGCTCCACGCGGGACTTGGTCACGGCGGGCCCAGGCAGTGGCCATCACTGTGGCCTCCGGCGCTGGCGTTTGGGCTGCCATGCTGCCGCCGGCCTGCGTCAAAGCCGGAGTTGTCAAAACCGAGACGCGAAGAAGCGCCGGTCTGCGTTCCAGCAGGCTGAGCGGAACGGGGAGGTCACGGCGAGCCGGCACCACGGAGCAGCGCGCGGCATCTCCCCACCCCCAAACCAGGGAGTCCTTTTACCCGCCGAGTTTCCTCTGCTTGTTAAAATGTTTGGGTCATTAGAAAACCTGCCAAACAATCCCTGCTTATGCTAAATAGCTGCTCCCACCACGATCTGTGAAGGGCTTCAGCCTGCTCCCTTGGAAATCAATGGGGGCTTTTTTGCTGAGGATTCAATAGGCGCAAGATCAGGACCTCATTATTATTTTTACAGGACTACAAGCAGCGGAGAACAGCGAAACCCCCAAACAAAGCAACAACCCTCTGAACGGGGAGCCAGACTTGCCCTGAAGGATCTTTACAAGCTCTGCCAAGCATCAAAGCAAAACTAAAAATCCAGTTCTTGGGAGCTCTTCAGTTCTTTGACAGGGAAAGAGTAAGGTTGATAAGGGCTGGTCTCATCATCCAGACCCGGGAACATCTCCCACAGCTCCCCGCACCGAAAAGCCTCCATAGATGCGTAT
>Ga0065711_1027451_pt1 | contig 49311 bp, 24 predicted proteins | sample Hoacrofraction12_FD_59098 | JGI IMG/M metagenome (GOLD analysis project Ga0065711, IMG submission 59098) | Hoatzin crop microbial communities from Cojedes, Venezuela - Epithelial fraction 12 v2 (version 2) | ecosystem: Host-associated > Birds > Digestive system > Esophagus > Crop | place... | reverse complement strand
CACTGCAGCCCAGGCTACCTCCGATCTTGACATCCCCAATGAGCTCACTCGCATTGGTGACCACCAGGTCTAGTATCGCATCCCCTCGGGTAGGGGTGCTTATTACCTGGCTTAAGAAGTTGTCCTCAGTGCATTCTAGGAACCTGCTGGATTGCCTACACCTTGCCGTGTTGCTTTTCCAGCAGATGTCGGGGTGGTTGAAGTCCCCCAGTAGGATGAGAGCCTGTGAGTGCGAAGCCTCCTGGAGTTGGAGGAAGAACGCTTCGTCTATCTGCTCCTCTTGATCTGGCGGCCTGTAGTAGACACCAGCCACTAGGTTCCCTTTGTTGCCTCTCTCTCTGATTCTTACCCTTAAGCTTTCGACCTGCTCGTGGTTATTCTTCAGGGACAGCTCTTCACTCTGCAGTGTTTTCTTGAGGTAAAGGGCAACGCCCCCACCCCTGCTTCCTCGCCTGTCCCTTCTGAACAGCCTGTAGCCATCAAGAGCTACATTCCAGTCATGGGATTCATCCCACCAAGTTTCCGTGATGGCAATCAGGTCGTAGCTTTCCATAGCCTCTTTTCAAGGTTATATGAAATTGTTATGGGGAAATAACCAACTACCCACTATTCCCTAGGAGTATCTACACTGACTCACAACAAATGTTTTTACTGCTTTAGCTCTAAAACGCACCCCAGAAAAAATAGATGAGCATTAAATAACAGTACAGGTCCGCAGAACTGATATGTTGTGAAGGGAGACAAGCATAATCTTCTTTAGCATGTGGGAGACTGTCACAAAACAAGAATTGCCTTCCCCTTCGATTCATCACCTTAAAAGCTGAACAGCAAGGGGATACACTGTAGGATTTGACAAAACGCCATTCATTAAATACTTTGTCTGATAGCATATACAAATCTAGGGGGAGTTTTATCTTCACAGGGCTCACAAGTCTTGAGAATAATCCTAGCACATATCCTCCAGGTGCAGCTGTATTTACCAGAGCATTGTAAAACAAAATAAAAAGATGGGGAGATCAGAAACTGAAGATGCAGCAGAGTGAGCCAGCCTTTCCTGACTTCAGTGGTACCGCCTTGCTTTAACACCTAATTCATAACGTGAAAGCATCGTATTGCCTAGGAGTTATATTACAACTGGGCACCCATAATTTCTCAGGAACAAGACCCGCAATATAAAAGTAAACACGGACAATGAGAATTTCCTTTTATTTCACACACAGCTACTCTGATATTTGTGGTTAGTGACTGCTCCTTGCTCGGATTTTTACTTTAGCAAATATGCTGCATAATACGAATGCTATCTGATTATTTCTGATCCTGTCTCACCTCTTCAAGGGAGTGGCATGTTCATCCACATTTCCTTTCCCGTACAGTCATTTCTAGAGTCTAGCGACACACATATTACATTAATATGTTGTCAGCTGAATGAACAGAAACCAAATTTCAGCAGTGCATGCATAGTTCAGAGCCCTAAAAGCAATGTACAGCAGTGTCTGAACCTGCAAACTGGAGAAACGTGCTGGAGTTTTGTCCCTGTTTATTTTTTTCAAGTATTATACATAAGCACACATACATACATATACAATCAAGGACATATAAGAAGTTGTCTCTAAGTCGAAGGACCCAAAACTTGAATCTTGAATCTTTATTCACTTTTTGAATCTTTCTACCACCATTTATTATATTATTATAACAATAAAGTGGAGTTTCCACTGTTCTCTACAAAAGCAAAGACACATGTCACCATGTGTCGGATACCTACAACACCGGCATCCAATCTAAGCTGGCCATCCCTCTATAAACAATGCAGAGCTAGAAAAAGAAGCACGCCCAGGAGGTAACAGCTGAATTTTAAGTATGCAAGATGAGATCCTTCCCTAAGGGAAAGAACTACATCAGCAGAGACATGACTTGGTCCCTGGTTAGTCATTTCTTTTGGGAGATTGCCCTCATGAGAATCTGACATTACCACAATACTGAAACAGGCCTAACAGAAGGTCAATGCTCTACGACCATGTCTGCTCGAGGATCGATAATATATCTGTATAACTAAAGCAACCTAAAATACATCCAGTGATTTATCCTCCACTGTAAAGCTGACCTCTAAGATCTCAGACATTTGCCAGGACTCAGCAGAGGAGTGACTTTCAGGTTCAAATATAACACTAAAGTCAAAGGAAGAAGGAAAAGGACGTTTGAGGAACATACTCCCCTAGCTATTATTTCAGGAGCTTTTAAAATGTTACTAGTTATGGTAGCAGCATTTCTAGACGGATTTTCAAAGCTCTCCTTAAACAGCAAACTTTCTCCTTCAAAGAAAAGAAAATGAAACTGACTCAGACTTCCTGGATTTAAAATACATCACTGATTTATTTCCTCATTGTAGACCATTCACTTTAATAAAGGGACACAAAAAATAGTCTGAAGCTTATAAACCCCACTCAACAGCTGTAAAATAACATTCCCACATTTTTCTGCAGGTTGTCTGTAAGAAAGAAATCTCATGTGTCCCATCTATCTCCTCCTTCATTATTAATTTTTGTTATGCATGAATACAGGAGATTTTTCCATAAAATAAATAAATAACAAAATAAATGCCAAACATAAAAACTTCACTAAAAACTACTGAAATTGCTACCTCCCAGTGATCACTGTTATGAAAAATTGAGTGATATTTTGTCATTTAACACTCCCTTCCTACAATGACTCTATTATGATAAGCCATAATTAGGCATTTTCTCATATTTTTAGTGCGGGTCATAATGTTGCTTAAGTGTAGACTGTTGTATTCCTAGTACCCAGCAGAAGAGCAAATTAGTTTATAATCACTCCTACAAATATGATCAGACAACAGGAGAGCTCTTCTGGCAGCAAAGATCAGTTTGATAAGTGGAGCTTTTTACATTATTTTCCTTACACCACTGTTTGGTGTGACAGCTTTGAATGTGAGTTCTTCACAGGATTTATTGTATATACAGGTTAAAATGCTTATTAGAGTAAGTTATATTTGAAAACAGAAGGAAGAACTAGACTTGGGAAAGGTATTGTCTTCCACAAATTCATTATTTTTATAAATATTTTCAGTACTTACTGTCAATAGTACCCAACAAACTAGCAATGTTTTTTTCAAAAAGATGAAAAAAGAATAAGGGTAAAATATTGCCTGCAATGAAATAAACCACATCAACTGCAAAAAATAAGCGTATGATTTCCATGTGCCGTTCAGACTGCTCTAATTTAGTTTTGCTCTGACTTTCAGCAAAGAATTCCACTTTTAAACGCTATAGCATGAACATAAAATGTTGATAATCTATTAATGGAGGTCTTAGTCCAAAATAATTAAAATATTTTTGTATTTTGCTATTTCCAAAAATAGCTGATTGATTCTGAACTTTTTTTCAGTACTTCTATAACTAAAGAACAGCTGTTCAACAATATGGCGTTTTTACAGGCCGTAATACACAGTGGTCCTTCTGGTATTTTTTTTTTTTTTTTTTAAATGACATCAGTTTAAAAATTATTTCTTTTTCTCTAACATTTAAGTTTTACTTCTGATTTGTGAAGTACAATATACCTAACACCTCTGTGGTAGCTAAGCTCTTTTCTTCCGTCATTTTCCTCTACACAAGCTGTTTTTCAGAGTAAACCCAGGAAAATGTAATGACAGTAACATTGTGACAGAGGGAGGGGAAATATGTACTGTCCTTAAATTGCTTAGCAGAAAGCACATCTAATGATACAGGGCAAAAACTGAAAAGTACAGCAAGGTATGAGGTAAGACCAGGGAGCACTGTCCTTGCACTGGCATAATCAGGATCCTCCTTACTCCCCGCTTTTTAGCTGTTTACATCCCATCCCACCATCTTCTCTAACATTAGGCAAGGGACCTGACTGCACTTCATTCCTGCAGTCGCCACAGAGCAGTTTCCAGGACTGGTGTGACAGCAAAGAGTAAAGAAGCCTTTGTGTTCCTCTAAACTATACTATGAATCGGAGTGGCATAAGTAGGATGAAAGATTAATTCTTTTCTCAGATGTTTCCAGAGCATAACCTCTGCCAGAGCCCTCTTCTTCTGCAACCCAGCCTTCTAGTATACTTTGTATTGGCATGATGAGGGACAAAATACACCAAAATATGGATTATTTACTTATCGTAAAAGAGATTTTCTGGATTCTCCCATGTTCTGAAAAGGTAAACATAGGCATGGAAACAGTATTTTTATTCTCCTAAGGTGTTTTTGAACCAAAACTAGAAGGAGAAGAGAGATTTACACAGCCTTTATATGCACAGTGTGCAGCAGTGTAACAAGATGGCACAATATTACTCCTTCTCCTTCCTTATTTAAACTTATATCTTCTCTCAGATACAGTTTTATTTGCTCTTAATATCTCTGGCAGATGTTCTGGGGTGAATGATGCAATTAAGAATCCAAAATTCCCACTTCTTCCAGATGCTTATTTTCTCAATATTCACTCACTGGAAATATATTTATTTTCCACTCTGCGGTGTCTAGCAGTTAGCACACCTTCTGGGTTCCATTTCACAAAATGTGTCAGTTAATCTGACACATGCCAATGTATCTTAGATGAATGTTTAGCACCAGTAATCTTTTTTTTTCTATCGGTAGTAAATTTACATAACGTAACAAAACTGAGCAAAAATTTAAATAAGTATTTTACTTAAAAAATCTTTTCATTTTGTTGTTCACAGGTACAATACTTTCTACTATCAGTCATCTTTAAAATTTAACTTTGGTTTTCCTTAGTTTTCCAGCTCACTGAAGGAATCTAACGATGATTTTAGTCTTTTCTATGATTCATTCTTTTCACTGAGACTGAATTACAGGCTTAACTGCTTCATCCTTGCTCCCCATTCATCAGACACATATATAGTCTTGGGTTCAAATTCTGGATCCAGAACAATTCTGACATTCCCAGCAACTCAGCCAGTTTCCTATGAGCCCTAGATCTCTTTCCACACACGGACCTAGAGCACAGACTCAGCTGAAGCAATTCTAATAACTTGCACCTAAAAATATAATGGCACAATGCACCCAAGATTTGTGTTGGTCTTAACAGAACATTCTTCTCGGGCATATCCTTTCCGCAGCTCTGCATTCACCCAGAATAACCCAGAATAACCCACGCATTCAGTTTTATACTTCAGTCATTCAAGGACACTCGATATTGAAGCCAGAAGTATTTTGCAAAAAGAGTTCTAAGTATACTGCATTTACTTGAGAACAATTTCAGTACAAGAGTTATAAAAATCTATGGGGAAAAAAAAGAACAAGACAGACTTGGCAGCTCCTGCCTCAGCCTCCTCATCACTACAGACAGAATTCTTGCTCAGCCTGGTAAAAAAGAGCTGCACAAAGCAGACTGCTCTTTTATGATTTTGTTGCTTTCTGTCATCTAAACCCCTAAGCCAGCCTCCATTCTCGAGCAAGTATGCCATGGCTTTGCTCCCTCTGTGTAGAGAAGTGCGTTTTTCTTGGTCACAGTTAAATGGTACTTCCACACTTTAATGGGAAGGTCAAAATTTCAGTATTATCCCTCTGCAAATTTCAAAAATTCTTCCTCGCTTTCTGTGTATTTTAGCTCAACAAGGAGAAATGGAGCAACTGCCAAATTCAGGTTTTACAACTAAACCTTTTTTAACACAACAGAATGACATTTGCAGAATGATATGCAGATATAAATGAATCTGTCACAGATCAAATTTCACTGGCTTCTCAACTGCAACATAAGACTCCATTTGAACAGTAGAAATAAAATAAGACCTTTACAATTTTATTTGGAAATTATGACCCTGATGCAGGGGAAGAATTATTTCGCAGATAAAAGAACAATATCCAAACTGAATTCTCATGCTAAGAGAATTTCCAAAAGTTCCAGAAGGTTTCCAATAGTCTGCAAACTCCTTATTATATGAATTCGGGGAAGTATTCACGCCGACACTGGAAGCCTGAGTTCCCACTTTATGAAAGCAATGAGCTCTGAAGAATGTTTCAGAGCACCTAAGAGAGATGCCTAAAACTGGATGTTGTGGCAAATTCCCTGAGTTTTCAGTCAGGTTTGAAAAGCACCTAGTATTATGTGAAGTTCCCATAAATAAATGATAAGCATTTTAAAAAACACTGAAATGGTCCACCTAAGCTATTGCATCAGTGATGACCTTGGATTTTTCTCTTTCATCCAAGTCTCTCATATCTCTGCGTGCACATGCATGCACATACGCATGCATACAGACACAGGCTTTCCTGCTTTGGAGCTGTTGGTTTGTGCAGCTTGGGCTCAAATCAATTCCCTTATCTTCCAAAACAATGAGACCCTTTCACAAATTTACATCAAGCCTTTACGGTTGGATTTCATGATCTGCAAGGTCTGTTCCAACTTAAATGATCCTATGATTCTAAATCTCTATCACAGTGGAAGACTGCCCCAGTGAGCCTTAAAATGGTAAATCCCCCTAAATCCCCCAAAGAACAGAATTAAAAATTTTTGTTCAGAAAGAAACTTTATAAATTGCAACCCAAAACACATAAAGGATTTTTCTCCTGCTATTTCCCAGAATAGCTGACTGTTTCTGAACATTTCCTTGGCACTTGTGTGACTAAAGAACAGCTGTTCTAAAATATGACATTGTACAAGCAATCACTTAACACTGCTATAGAGTAAATTCAGTGAAGGGTGTCAAGAGAGAAGGGCATAGTCTTTAGAAATGATCAGCAGAAAATTAATGCAGTTGAAAGTTACATTAACATATCCCCTGAATGCTATAGAAATGATCTCCGCATGCGATGTGATTTTCCAGGCACAAACATCTCAACCTGAATATGTGAAATCCCTGGAGTCAGATAAGGGGGGTGTGCAGTGGATACCAGCATACACATGGGGCAGTCACCTCATGCGGCATGTATGGTATGTATGTTGGATGTATGGAATATATACTGGAAAGCCTGAGAGGCAGTGCAGAAAACCCTAAGACCAGCACTGGAATATATGGCCTCCATACCTGAAACCAGATCTAGACTTTGAAGATAGAATTGGCCCTAATCTTGCCATTACAGTAATCTTACATATCTGGATACTGTTAAGGATCAGACTCTAATTATAATGTGATATTGATCCATTATATTTGACCTATAAAATGACACGATCTTAAAATGTTGAATTTGGAGGAAACATAATGTAAGGGAAACTGTAAACTATTCAGGTTTTATTTTCAATTCTATTCTTGTTTGATAGTCCCAGACATTAATAAAATTTTATGAGCGTTTCTCTTGAGGAAAAAGAGGTTAAAAAAACAAAGTTGTCAGACCAGTGGAGAAAAATTTGCTTGGTTTCTCCACCAAAGAAAGCTAGCTTCAGGGTCTTGGACATAAACTTTGTACTAGTCATGACCTTCCAATATACCTCAAGATAATCCTACTATCTGAGCTTCAAAGCCATCAGGAGACCCGGACACAGCTCTTCTACAATGCATGTCAAATTCCAAGGCTGGAAACTTCAACCAGAAGGCACATTCAGAGCTTTTCTGCACAAAAGGATTCACACATTTGGAGTAACTCAGTAGAGTCTTGTTATCAGTGTTAAGTATTTATATAAATAGACAGAGAATGGCATTTCCTCAAAAGGTTTTATTTGTGTAAACTCACTCTGATATTTACCATTAAAATTTTGTAATAATTTTCTCCTATACTACCTGTCTGTACTGGAAGGATTCTCTTTAAAGACAGTGTAGCCAATATAGTGAATGAGTACAAATGTTTCCAGAAGGACAGAAGGGTCTGGGGAGTGGGCACAGGCAGCTGCAGCAACTCCACTGGCTCACTGTGGCATAGCATCCTGCTTCATGGTGTATGATAGGAGTCTCCAGGTCACTAAACGGTCCTTCTTTTCCTCCCTGATGACAGCTGCATCCAACACCTGTTGCTTTCCTTTTCTACTCTAAGGAAAATTTTATTTAAGACATTATCTATGACATGATATACATTTAGGCAAACGAAAAATTCAGAATATTAAGGCAGTAAGTAATAATATAGTAAGCCCAGAAAATAATATTTTAAATTTGGAAATGCTAACAAAAATATACTACCATATGCTATATTAATTGAACACTTAACAAGTTAATGAAACAAGGAAAATTTTGATCAACAGACCCAAAAGTGCGGTACTATTTAACTGAGACTAATTGAACAGGGTCTAGGGGGGCTAACAATTTCTTTCATACTATTTTTATGGGTTTAGTCAAAACTGTGGCATGTAAATGTAAGCACTGTGTTTTCCTAGGTATAAGGATAAAGGAATCTAGCTGACTGCATTACTTAGGATACATAACAAATCAACAGGACTAATTTGAAACCAAAAATATAAAAGTGGAAAAGTAGATCTGATTAGAGTATTAGAGAAATGTCAACATTTACTCATGACAGGAAAAAGTAACAGCAGGGTAAGCATACTATCAGTGTTTTTTCAGTCCTAACATCTTACAATATTTTCCTAACAAAAAAGCAAAGGAAAGCTTAATCTTCCAAAACACAAACTAGCTAAAAAAATAGTTGATTGGTGGGCCAGCTAGCCAAGGGAAGATAACATTACTAATAAATGAAAAGGCAAAAAAATTCAAACATTTCTAACTGTAAAATCAACTATGTAACTTTTACAATAACATAAACTTTTATGCAATCATCTCCTTTCCACTACAACACAAAATCTGAATGTATTTAAGGAAAAGATCCTGAGTACTCACTCATGGAAAGGTAATAAAAAATTAACATTGGGATTACAAGATCAGGCCAAAAACAAAGAACTGCTATGCACTTCCCTTTTACTTGTCTTAGAAACTAACACCAGGAAACCATACTTGCCAAATGTAAACATAAATATTTTTAAGTGACCAGTACAAAGGAAAATGCATGATATCTCACTGTGACTCTGCAACATCTCTCTCCACGGCTGCGTCAAGGACAGCCAAGTTTCATCGTCAAGCTGGTGGTGGGAATGGGGCCAAAAATGCAGGCAGCCATTTGCTGCGATGAGGCTGGCAGCACAGAGAGGAAATAGGCATAACTCTGCTGTTGCCATGATTTCTGCACCCATGTCCCATTGAACCATCAGAACTATTGGCATCTTGGCAATCAGAGAAAATTATTTTCCTTTATACCCGGGCAGAAGGCCAAGGAATGTTATCTACTGAATTCTAACAGATACTGTATTAACATTTTAGATTGCAGTGGCAGATACTGATATGAAAGTGTTTGACTGACTGTTCTATTTTATCTTCAAGCAAATGGCAATTTTGGGATCAGGTTCTGATCCTGATATAACTGAAACTTTCAATTAATGCCCAAACTAGATAAGAATATCTAATATCTCTCTTCCCCATGTCTGCTAAAATGACTACCGTCTTCCTTTGTTTCTATATTTAAACATTAATTACACTCTGAATTAAGTTAGAGAAAGCTGCACACAAAGCATTCTCATTTAAGAGAATGTATCTCTGGGACAAACTTCCACCAGAGATAAGATTATCCACGTTTGAGACATTTCACAAATATGACAAAAGAGTTTGATGATGCAGGACTGACAAATTGATAATAGATGAGTGGATGCCTCCATCTAATATTCTGACAGACCCCACTGACCTTTTCCAGCCTCACCTGGTAGCCCCTAAGGCATCCCACACACCTCCCTCTGCCTGCCTGCAACTTCCCCCATCTAAATATTAGGGAGTTTTCTCCTACCTAATTCCAGTCAAGAACCTGGGAATATGCAGAACAGCTCTCACATGCTTTGAGAGGCCCACACATCCAGAAGGTGCATGTTGAACACATACAATTTACCCACAGGGTCAGATCCCTCACCAAATGTTATGGTACAGGCACTTCAAAAAAGTGCAAACTGAGGGAAAGATGATACTGCTGCTGCTTTTTATCCTTTATATTATAGCCTACATTATGGAACCAGGAGGAGTGCATTCGGTGCCCTCTTCAGCTCAAAGAGGTTCAAACCACCTATTTTATGTCCCCAAAGAATCCCTTCAGTCCCTCCAGCGGGACTTCTTTAGGCAGGAAGGAGAACAAGAGGGAGCATGTGGCTATCCAGTAGTTACTTAGCTGGAAGGAGGGATGACTGATCTACTTTCTGTCCTCTGCACCAAGGGTATTTATTGCTTTTAAAATTGAATACAAACACCCTCTATTTCTGCATTATGAATGCTGTCTTTGACACAGGGTAAAATCCTCAACAGAAAGAACAAAGGTACATTCATACTAAAATACCTTAGCTTCATGATGAAGGCACTTCTATGAAAAGGCAAAGGTGTGAATATTTCAGAGACGTCCCATGTATCAGTTAGGGCTATTCTTATCCAGACGCTGTGACTCTAAATGCTAGGAATGTAGATCTCAAACACCAAAATGAGAAGCAACCCCCTAATTTGCCTGAATAAAGTAAAATAGACAACATTATTCAGCTGCAAAGTGTTGCAGGTATTCACCCAAGCTTCTGAACATTGTTGTCAGTAACCCGCACAGTCTTAATGCAACAAGAAGTCACCAGAGTAAAGGACAGATACAGTCCTTCACCAGCCCTTCTGAATGATTGTAACCTCCAGGGTGATTCCCAGTAGTAAAATTGGTTACTCGTATTCTGCAATGTTCCAGTTGTTATAACGTTCAAGAACTTTTGATATGATTTTTCATACATCAATCAGAGGCCTATGGTGGACCTTTTCTTGCTGAGTACCCTGAAACTTCAGCAGGACTAATAATTCAAAGTCATTATTATAAACTAGACACAAATATATTTTAAAACAGAGAAAACTCAGTGGTGTGGGTAAAACTGAACAGAAATAAAAAAGCTTATAACAAATCTGCCCTTGGTAGGACGGATTCTTCTTTCCAAGTCTGCCCTCAGACCAGAACCCCTCAACGCAGTCACATCTAGCTCCTTAAGCCCCTTTCTTTCACCACCTCAAAAGGCTAGCTGTTTGTCTCTTCATCAGCCTTCTCAGCTGTCCCCGAGTGTTTGTTCCCGCTGTAGGCTGCCTGCAAGCTAGCCTCTCCTTTTTTACCTGACTACCCATGTCCTCTGGAGGCTTTCTCCCAGCCCACTCAGACAGTTTCGTTTGGTCTATAGAAAGCAGTCAGCACAAGAAAAACAATGTCCTCTGCTCTGTTGCTTCAAATTTAAACATACAGCAAACAGCCAATCAAGACGAGCAAACTAACTATCAGTGCTCAGAAGCATCTCCACTTAGGCATCGTCTTTAGTAAACTTCAAGGTACATTTACCCAAGTTGCAATATACAATACTTCTTACAATGAAGTTTTGTTCTGGGAGTCCAGGGAGTGCAAGCCAGTACTGGACTTTATATACTGACAGCTGAACAGGGAGTCACATGTACAGCAACAGTGTTACCCACAGGTACCTAGATGAGTATCAGCCAGTGGGTAACTGTAACGAGAAAGTTTGGCTAGGAGAAAATCTATTGCAAGATCAGAGGATCAACAGTATCTTTAAGGCACACTTCACAATGCTAAGAGTTTGGAAAGCATTGCACAAGATTCACCAGCATGTCTCAAGTCCCTCGCGCTGCCCTAGTGATACAAAAGAATGACAAATATGACATAAATCACCTATTAAGGCATCTAAACAGCTGCCCTAACCCACCAGTGAATTTCACCCCTTGCGCACGAAACAGGCACGAGGGCACTGAGGCAACGCATGTGGGCCATTACCATAGCTTTTAACAAAGTGCTGTGTTATCTCTCCCCAGAACAAATCAATTCCACAGCCCAGGGGTCAGGCAGAGCCAGGAGCCTGTCACACGCTGATTCAGTGCAGCGTTAGCATTACTGCACTTGCTAAGAGAGCCCTGATGAATGCTAGAAGACAAAAGAATGAACTTGCACCACCCCATCTGTCTGCAAGGGCTGTCACTCCTTCCACTCGCTTTCCACAACGAGGTGTACTACTGCCCATACTGGGCTACGGTATCACATTTGATTGAGTTTGTTCATTACCACAACATTTTGCCCTCTAATAAAACTTTACATTGTGGGAGACAAACACATGTGGGACTTGTGTTACACTGTATGGAGCCCTCTTGAAGGTTTGCCACATTTTGGTTCATTGTCCTGATAGAAAACATGACACATCTAGACATAAGACTTAAAAGCTCTTGCAAAAGCAAACATAAATGATGAGTTATCCAAAGAAAATAAGATACCTGGGGACAATTATTACAATTCAGCGGCATTTCTAACTCAGTTCCACAAAAACTTAAAATATTCAACCAGTTCCTTAGGCTTTCCAGGACTGTCCTGCACATTTTATTTGTACTCTTTTCACAAAACAAGAGGAAAGAGCTGGTGACCAAGGAAGAGGATGACCACTAATGAAAGCCCACCCTTGTCAAAAAATGCATCGGCTCAACCTGAAATTGTGCTACCCCTACCACTGGGTTTCTTGCTTCTCACAGTCACACCCACTCCCAAACTCCAGACCCAAACGTGGCACAGGCTCTATCCCGCACCACACCACCGGTTCCAGCAGGGCTTCTGCCCTGGCAAGGTAGCTGACAAAGGCAGACTCCTCCAGGAAGGGAGATCTAACCAGCAGTTTTAGAGCCTCCATGGCCCCTTCGTTCAGGTGGGCTTCAGAATAGCTACTCCTCTGCAAGGAGAAACCAAGATTCATTTCCCCTTGTGAATAGCAAGACATTCCCTCAGGCTTCTAATTTAGTGCAAATTCACAGACAAGTAGGACCAGCAATTCTGCATCACAAACAATAAAGAGTTTAGTTTGTTTTAGCTATATGACAGGCATCAGATGAGTAAGTTCAATTTCTGAGGGAAATTCTTAAAATTAAAATAAATTATCATTCCTTTTCATCTAGTAAGTCCAAAAATACTCCATTACTTTATTTACCTACCTGGAGCATTTTCTGGATCAATAACAAATTCCTTCTGGCTAGTAAACATTCTTCATTAATCATATATTTAAATACCTTTTTATTTTGTCCAGAGATTTCAAATTTAATATAAAGTTTATTGTTTTGAAATTTTAGGAATATTAAACTACGCTCAGATTCAAAAGCTCTCTTAATTTATTTAGATTACCTTGCTGCATTATAAATGTAAAAAAAGACTTAGTAATCACAAAAAGCTCAAAGAAATCTGAATTTTGAGAGAGTTTTTAGTTCTAGAGTAGAAACCATGTCTCGCAGTAGCTTCTTGTCTACAGACGAGTGCTTGTAAGGGGCTATTGGTGTATTTCCGTCTCAAAAGGACCCACACTTGGAACCTTAAACACAGGCTGTGGTACACGAGTCACCAAATCAATTCATGTTCCCTGTGACAGAAATAGCAAACAGGCAGTAATGCTGAACTGATGCCTGCCTGCCATATCTGCCAGTGAACACTATATGTTTGCACAGCTTTATTTGTTTTCCAAGGGCTAGCAATGAGTACGAGGATCAGGATCAGTCTTATAATAAAATACCTTATGGATTTCTTGAGGTAAAAATCTTTCAGCCACCCTCAAGATATATCAGTTTTTAGACTCATAACCTTGACAACATCCTTTTGGAGACTGATAGTCCACTCTTTACTTGTCTTCTCATAAACAGCTACTGCAGCACAAAGGGATCTGGTACTGCAGGCTGATTCATAGGTGCACGTGCTTGGGTAAAGCACACATGACCTTAGTATCAGGGTCCCCAGCGAAATGAAAAAGCAGAGTTCCTGTTTCTTTGTTGCTTTGCAGAAGACAGGGTAAACTGAATGTAAGTATGTTCACACCCAGGAACTATGCAGGAGAACTCATAATCCTCTGTGTGGTAAGAAAAGTGAACTTTGTGTTTTGTTGTAAACACTGTGAGTGCTTATCTCTTTTAGCTCTTGGACTTTCTGTCCAGACTGGTGAAATTTTAACAACCAGCCAAGATAAAGGGAGCAGAAGTCTCTTCAAACCAGTCTTCTCAAGAGAAAGATGGATGGACTTGGCACCCACACAGCTGACAACAAAAAGCTGTAATCTGAAATCCCAGGTTGTAGTCCTGGTGGCTGCTCAGCTGGACCTGAGAGCCTGGTTCTCCAAGCCCTGCCTTGACTTCTGTTCTCTTGATGCTGAATTGGGATTTCTCATTTGTGCCATATCCCTGAAATAAGTGCAATAAGCCTAGAGACGGCCTGTCGGAGTCATCTGTTTATATCCCTGCTGAAGTCTGTCGAGCAGAATGCTCATTAAACAATTTTTCAGACATTGATGATCTTTCCTTCTTTTTCTTTTTCTTTGCTTTTACAATAGCCTTCAGAAAAAGAGATGGGTTTAGAAGTTGGTGCAGCTGATGCATAATATGACTAAGTCAATAGGAAAGTAAAGATTTTTTAAAATGTAGATTATCGACCTTTGAAATTGTAGGGGCTCCTTCAAAGTTATTAGAGTTTGTCATGTCAATATGTTAGTAAGCGCTTCTATAAATGAAGATTAATGATGCTAGGGACAATTATCACTGAAGAAACTGGAACATTTCTCAGTATTTGGAAACTCTGTGCAAAGGTCAAGGTTTCCATGAATGCACCTTAGGTCTATTTCTGATATTACAGCAGGGAGAAGATTTTCTGTAGCACAATGGGAAGGTAGAGTCCCAGTTTCTATGGAAATCAATGGTAGTTGAGCTGCATAACTCTGATTTGTGCTTTTTAAAATAATCCCCCATATACAGTAAGTGCAGCAGATTTGCAAATCTACTAAATCCACAAGCCAAAATCCTTCTGAGTATTTTTTCTTTCCAAAAGAATCTGAACATGTACAATCGCTGCTCTGCTTGCATTAAACACTCAAGTCATGCTTCTTACTATTATTGTTCCCTGCAAGACTTCTTCACATATTTTGCTAAAGGCATGAAAAGTTGCAACTTCAAGACAAAGAACTAAAGCTTTTTGTTAACTTGCAGGAATGTATAGAATTCCCTACAGCTAATAACCTGGTTTTGCAGGGGAGCTCGTGCATTTTTTTTACTGTATCTCAAAACATCAAATTCAGTATTTCACAAGATATTTCTGCTCTAAGGCTGGGGCCCCAACACCAAGTAACTGTCCAGATAATTAATGGTATAGCTGTGCTGGAGATTCCCCTGCATGAATATAATCTGGAAAGCTAAAATTGGTGGGTGATCATTTGATTTTTAACTATGAAGCACTAATTCCGCAAATAGTCCTTAGGATTATAATTTGTTTCCGTGAAATACTTGGTGACAGGTTTTACTCATTAGTTTTTCAGAAAGAGTAGCAAGCATACTTTGGCAAAGTTTGAATTGGATTGAGGCAAACACAGCTTTACCAGCCATTGTGGATGGAATCAAAATGGTCTGGAGATGGCCTTTTTGATTTTTAAAGAAAGATAATTAAAGACAAAGGAATTCTGAAACTAGGCTATGATATCTTGGCTGTTTTCCAATAGACAACTAAACTGGCAAGTCACCGAAAAAATCCATATTCTGGTTTAGAGGGGAAACAAAGACTGAACAAAGGCTGTCAGGATGGTGCCTGTCTGGCATGACACCCATCTTTGGTGGCCTGCAGGATCACATCAGAACCTGTTTTGTCTGCACCCAAACTGCAACTCACAAAAGACTTTTCAGAAAGTGCCTCTGCATCCGAAAGTCCTTAATCAGTGAGGAATTTTGAAGAAAGATATCTTCACACAGCAGAAGAATATCTAGCAGCTGGATATATAAAATACCTGATCATGAAATCCTGTCATCAGAGGCAACATTATAAAATGCACATGAACATAGAGAGATGAACCGACTGGTGTTGTAGCAAACCTTCCCCAGTATTTAACCCCTTAGGTCCTGGTAATGTTCATGTCCCACCCTTACTTTACTCAAGTTGTTAGAGTTTATTCTGATCTTGAATAAGCAGATAAACAGCCAACAGACACTATACGACCATGAGAAGTGGACTTCAAAATCATATTATACTGCAGATCACATTTCAAGTTATAGTGGCCTATAAGAAGATATTAGAACATGAATCCAGAGAGCTTGTTGCTTGCATTCAGGCTTCACAGAAGCACACACACAAAAAAAGAGACCTTTTTACAAGCTTCAATAAACTATCACAGCTTCTGCTGGTGTGTATACATTTTAAGGGCTGGAATGACCAAGAGGAAACAAATCTCACATTGCCACAATCTATTAAAGTTCCTAATCTGGTGTTAGGAATGAAGCATAGAAGACAGACAACACTGCAAAGCAACGGTCTTTTTTTGGTGATGAAACAATCACATTCAGCACACATTATCCATGAAGTTAGCCTTGACAGATAACTGCACACAGTAGCAGCACATGTTACTGAAAATTGTTTCTTTCTAAGGTTCATTCCAGGAACTGATTTGTAGCACATATATCTGCTATCTGATATACCTATTTTTATGAGACAAGTAGTATTCATTATTTGTTTTTTTTTACTTTACCATCTTTACCATCTTTTCAACTGTATGATCATTACAAAATGACCTAAAATCAGAGAATGCTGAACACTGGACTGAAATACTTAGATTCTCAAGAAATTAATACAAGTCTATCCATTGAAAACTCTCCTTTGGTACTGATTAGTGGACCAATACCAGGAGACACAAATACGCATAAGGAAAAAAGGTCCCATAGACTAGATAATTCTGAATTTGTTGACAGAGGCCACAGATACAACAGTATAATAGAACAGAACAGAATTTCTTACCTTTATGATGATTTGCCCCAGATGCTAATTTCCCCCACAGCGTTACAACAAATATTATTATTAGCAGTTTTCCTTTTGTTGCTTTCCGTAAGTATCTCTTATTCATCCTGAAAACAAAAATTCACAAAAATAAGTATTTATGTTAAGACTCTTAAAAAACACTTTTTTTAATTAATTTAAGAAGAATTCAAGATGTTTTTACAAGTGTCTGGGTGACAACCCTTAAGTCTTCAATCCTGCTTAGCTGTAAATGAGGTGTATCATACAGAAAATCAGTATAACCTTCCTCCCTGGTCTGCCAGCATTTCTCCACCGTGGTCAGTTCCAGGAAAATTCAACACCTCCACTCATCATATTTCTCTCAAGGTGCAAGCAGTGGCATAACCACAGCAGACTCCAAAGCTGGCAAGAAGAATGAATCCATACAGCTATGCAGCAGGTTCTGATGTACAGAGCAGTTGCACTTGTGCGTTTGGGGCCAGCCATGGTCAGTGTGGTTCTCTCTGATCGTGCAGTGGAGTTTTTAGCTTTGGGGATCGCAACTTGTTTTGGTTTGTGCCCACGAGTCATAAGGCAGTAACAGATTTGAACAGACCTCCAGCACACGTACCAACCCTCCCACAGAGAAATCCTGTTAGGAAAAAGTGAGTGGTTTGGAAACATGGACTCGAGCAGGGCGGACTCACTAGTCTCTCTCCTGTCTATCATGGGGTAATGAAAAGATTTGATTTACTGCACCAAGGGAAATTGCACACAGCACCCTCATCTTGCTCAATGATGTTTTCTCTGTGACAGCAAGCCACCGTGGTGGCTCAAGCACAAGGTAACACATGACTTATTTCTCAGTAACCTCCTCCAAAGACAAAATACCCCTCCACCTGCCAAAAAGACAAGTTCAGGAATACAGGCTCTAGTGCTTAAGGATTACAGTTGTGCAGACAATGGCAAGAGGTATAATAAATGAAACCTTCTCTCACTTTTCATTCTATGTAGAAAAACCCTAGGGAGCTGGCTAAGAATCAGCTCTGCACTATGGTCGTGTTTCTGCTGACAGGTCAGTAGGATGATGATGCTTATTTCAAATCACTTATACTAGAAAAGCTACAAATTTGATCACTTGAACAAAATTATTGCTGTTTTCTAATGCTTGGAACTAGGGTGCCTTTCTGAGCAGAAAAAAATGCATTGCTTCAGTACGGTTGCACATTTGTCTCATTTGTCTCCTCTCATGTTCATAAGAAGGCCAAAGGAATTTAAGAGCAGCTCGTTTGCTCTGTTCATGTACAACACCATCTTGTGCAACCACAACTCTGTGAAAGGCAGACTGCTCTCATACAGAATGAACCAGTAGCCTGTTCAAAGTCCCAAATCTCTTTCCATTCCTTCGAAGTAATTCCTTTCCTCTGAGCAAATTGCTTTCTAACAGAACACCACACGCTGATAAGGCACACAACCCACAACTCCACTCATGATTTCCAGACTTGTAACCAGACCACTTCCCCCAAAACTGCCGATCTTACTCTCCTGGAGACTGATGAGATCTTGTTTAGCATTGGTAAGTTTCCACACCAGGCTGTGTGTAATAAAACACTACAACTCAAATTAAGAACCCACTAAGGAGTCTACCAAACCCTTTAAAACCTGAATTCAGAGCAAATTGAACTCAGCATCCTTTGACAGAAGTCACACATCTACATCTACAGTGTGTTTCCCAGAAGTTCAGACATCAAATTTATCAGAGAAAAAGAGAGAGGAATAAGCAGGTGCTGTATCTAGGATGGTGGATGTGCCCCTGAAAGCCTGACTGATTAATAATCACAGCGGAGGTCACGGTGTGCTATGAACCCCACCACGCTCTGCCTTCTTGCACAGATTCCAGTACCTTTGGAGTGTAAACTGCATATTCATCATCAGCTTTATGTTTATGAAACACTCAAAGCTAAAGGGAAATATATTATTTGTCACTGTAAATAAGAACAAAAAAATGAAACTGGAATGCACATTCAGCATATGCTCTTTCACAGCTATCTCTGTGAACAGAATATGAATTAACTCTTTCACTCCCAGATTCTCTTACTGCACCTGTTATGATGCTGGTGCCAAGTCATCCCTCATTAAAATCAAATCTTTCTTACTCACCTACCCAACACTGCTCAAAACCCAGTGGGACCTGCACCATTAAGCAAAGTTGAATCTAATACAGTTGTTTCGTGTACTCTGCTGATGCCAGATTCACTAGCTGTGCTACAAGGCTGGCAACAAATGCACAGCAGAAAATGCAAATACATAAGGAAAAACAGTAGCGGCAGGGGGTAAGAGAGAAAACCAACCTATCTGCCTGCAGCCCCTCAGGGTAGATGGCAAAGTGAAGACACAAACCTCTACCCACAGCCCCGCACACCAAAGAGGAGTAAGCCAGCACTGAATATAAAAGAGACTGTTCTGTAAAGTGAAGGAAAGGTTTCAGCTTTGACACAGAAAATCTGGGCTCAATGCCATTGCCAGGTTTGCAGTCATTAAAAAAACAATACACCATTTCTGTACCACAAGCCTATTACACTATTCTGCATTACTTATTTGTGGTATTCATTTTCAGAAGGACAAAAATCATAGCTTTGTCTTACAGCAGTCTTATAACTGGCACAATTAACAGAAAAGTCAGTGCAAGCAGCAGGTCTAGCTTGGGACTAATAGTTCAGAGGCCATCAGCATAAGTACCAAAAAAAATCTCAGCAGTTAGAGCATCCATAAGTTACAGCATCTCAAATAAAAAAATAGAAGATGATGTTATGTTTCAAACTAATTATGCAGTATAACACCAGACTTGCAGTTGTGTGCGTTGGCCACTCACAATGGCCATTCCAAGGACAGACGGGTGGCTGCAGCAGCACAACCAAGGTACAAAGCACTCTGCTCCCAGCAGTGCTGGTGCACACACAGAAGCCACACTGTAGCAGTACAGCCCTACAAATAAAAAATGAAGGGTTTGCAGTCCAAGAAACTCAGGAGGTTGGGATGGATGCATCTCATCAGCAAGGCAGGCAAACAGCTAGGTAAGAAGGACAGGCCATGAGATATGCTCAGTATCTGAATGCACGCATTATCACCTGGGCTCAGAAACTGTGATGCTGGGTATTTTTTATGGATTTGCAAAGCAGCTCACGATATAACACTGAGAAGACACTGGAAGTAGATAGCATTTGACCTCAGCTCTGAAACATAACTATTAGCCTCTTGCAACTCTGATGCATGTCAAGTAAGTGCATCGAGGAAATAAAATTCAGTCCATTACCGTACTGTTATTACACTAACACAACAGGTTGTGTTAAATAGAACAAATGAGCTCTGAAATGAGGTCTACTTTTACTAGAGGTGATGCAGAGCTCCACAGACAAACTATAGCTATTAACCTGGATGGTTTTCTCTGTGAGGCATTTTCCTCTTCTCTTTACCTTTCTTTCTGCAGAACCTCTCCCTTGCTGTTATCCTTACTGCCTTCAGTAATGCCACGTAAGCCAAAGGTGGTCAAAACTGAGAACAGCCATGCTACAGGAGATGCCTAAATTTGAAAATCAATTTTACATAAAAAAACAAACTTTATATGTAACAAATATTTCCTTCAGTTTCTAACCCCAACATATTGGAATAAACCCAGTGAATTCTCAGCACTTTCACTCAAAAGACGACATGAAAGGCTGCCATGTTTGAGTTCATTTTTCATTGTGCTTAGAGGCAAGGAAAAAGAAAGTCAGTTCCTTTTGTAGTTCCAGGGACACATTCAAAACAAAACAGGGGTGTTATCCACGTAATTCAAACAGGCAGTGGCTGAGTGTAAGATGACTCTGCTGTGACCAGCTCTTCGCTGATACTGTAACACAAGGAATAAATTCATAGGAATTGTTGTTACTTTTGCTCCATAAGATTCCTTTCCCCTGAAGTGTGCTCCATGAGACCATCACAGGTCTGGTAAGATGGACTCAAGAATAGACTGTTTTGCTCATTAGTGACAAACACAGGTTAAAAAATGCAGGATTTTTTTCTCAGGGTGAAACCACATCTGATGCTGCAGAAAAGCTTCACAGACTGCTGTCTCAGTACAAATCCTTCTCTCTGGCCCCCGTGGCTCATCATAGGCAAATGTGAACACACTAATAGGTTGCACAGGCTCTCCTCACCGCTGCTCCACCTCCCTGTCAGCCCCTTCCAAACAGCAGATGTGGCCCATCTATTCTGCTATGCTGAAACTGCCATCTGCAGATGTGCATTTTCAATTTCACTGCAGCAATCTAGCACCCGTAAGCTTTTGAGTTTCTGCTTTCTTCCTTCTTTGCTTCCGGGCTTGAGAGCAGCCACCTTTCCAACAGCTCAAAAACAGAGCAGAATCACATGGGAATTACCTAACATTGTATGGCCAGTGCTAAATTGCCTTGCTTTCCTATTTTAAGTAAAGTGTAACCTCATGTAATCTTTATTGTTGAGGAGAAAAATATGTAAGGAAATAATAGCTTTCACTCTTCCCTTAAGAGCTCATACACAAATAAAATTCTCATCTGTTTCCTAGGAGGAACAGCAATTTTTTCTGTTGCTCCTTTTCTTTATGAACTTCAGCTTCTGTGAAGCTGTTCAAAATTCATTCGTTCCTGCTTTACATATGGAGAAACTTTCAGCGTCAGTGAGACCCATTTGTCTTCTGCAAATGCATACACCCTGTGAATGCAATGGTTCATAAAGCGAAGGGCAAGCCTATTTCTCTACTGAATCCTGACAATACGTTTGAGACAAAAACCTGATCAAAAATTAGTCCCCCATTCTCTTACTTTTCTTTTTACAACAAATATTTGCTACTTCAGAGAAACCCTGACTGAGTAGTAGAAATCACTTCTGACCCAAAGTATCTTGTACAGAAATAATGCACCCATTTAAATTATGTTCTGTACTGCATTGAATCTTACATTATTTATCAGTTGTGTTAGTTTCTACATCCCACACAATGCAGTTATTTGCAGCTTTATTTAGCCTTTCCTGTGTAAGCTAACGCAGATTTAAAAATGCCCCTCTGGTGGATAAGGTCACTTTGTAAAAGTAACACTTATGTGACCCCTGTGTGTTTGCACATATATAAATTCCCTCTATGACATTCCTGTCATGTTTGCTCAGTGAACAAGTAATTTGCCACTCTCATTATTTCAGGTACCAGGTAGCTTGTGAAAATCAATCTTCTTTCTGCTTCATACATCACAGCCTGTAAGAGACACAAACCACATTCCGATTCTGAAACGAAGCTGGGGGAAAAACACAGACCTGCTCTCATAAGCTTCTTTCTTTGATCTGGGTGGGTAAGGAAAGAAAGAGAATAGGCATTTAGCCTAGCAAAGCATGCAGCTCTTACACAGGAGTCACAGGGGAAATCTCTGTATGCAAAGCAAAAGGGGCGGGTTTTTTTCAAAAAGTTGTTGTTTACCTGTATGGATCTTTTAAGAGCAGAACAGATAGCCCTAGAGAGCTTAGCCTTGCTATTGAGAAATATTTAGAAATTGTTAAAGCACTGTTGGCAGATGAATACATAAGGTTGTCACTGTTACTTTCAGCTGAAGCGTACCAGTGGAAGCAGACTGAAGAATTTTAGGCTTAATAAGGAGGGCTTTTGAAAGGCTACTGTGCCATGACTTAAGACACTGACGCAGACACTCTTCCCAAAAGTACTTATGCATATAATTGATGCCCATGCCCATACTTGTCTTTTATTTAAGTTAGTGTGACTTAGGCACATACTTAAATTTAAGCATATACTTTCCCAAAGAGACATGTATGTACACAACATGAGTTCTTGCAAAACGATAAGTGAGTGAGCTTTTAGAAGAAGAGACAGCTTTAAAAAAATATCTCAAATATCTGAAAAATAAAAAGTTATGGAAGATATGAAAATATGCAAGAAACCAAAAAACATCTTTCTTTACATACTGCAATTAGTTTCCCAGTAGTGGGAAGTTGGCGACAGATGCACATGCAGGTAATTACATTTGCCTGCAGTATCTCACAGCACTTGGATGTGAAATTTACATATATACTATTGTTTTCAAAATCTGATAAGCATGGGTGCTTCAATTGCCAGAGGTATGAATGCTTTCGCCACCTAGCTGCATGCCACCTCACAGGCAGAACCCCTGAGAGATTATGGGGAAAACATTTTTCTTGCTAAAGGGTATGCATGGTTGTGACGATATTGCCCTGAAAACTCAGATGATACTGATGAATGGCTTCCCTCTAAACTGCTATCAATGTTAATCTCCCCTGCTTCCAGATTAGCACCAGTTCTTTTCAGACACAATTGATTGTAATTTTCACTTTCATTAATTTTCAGATGCAACACCTAACTGAAAGCAATAAAGAAAGCAAAGAAAGAGTAAACAAGAAATGCACTGTTCTCCTAGCCAACTTCAACTCAAACAACCCAGATGTATTTAACTGCGTATATACTAAATTTCTTTCTTGGTCATTTCATCAGGACCAGCAAAAGAGTGTTCACCTGATGAACATTGATGCTGACACATTACTAAGTACACAGAAAGAAAATGTAACAAACTCTTGTGGGGTTAGATTCTGTACTTCTATATACTCATGAAAATATACAACTAATAGTAATAATCAAACATCAGACCTGCACATCCCATTCATTGTTTTTAAGTGCTAACATAAAACGTTACAGAATATTTAAAAGTCCAAGATATCCTAACATCTTTAATCTGCCCAGTGTTGTCCTACAGCCTTGTGAAATAAGCTCTCACAGTTAAGCGTTCAGTATTAGGAGGTATTTAGGCTCCAATTCACATAATTTTTTCTGATATTATTATGCCACTTTAAACTATTTCTCTCCAAGTTTCTGTGCTTAAGGGAGCTTTAAATTGTAGGGGGTACTATCTATTCACTTAATCATCATGGCATTAGTATTTGCTTATATCTTACATGTGATCCTCTTGCAGACGGTTATTTAAATTTTCTTTATTCATACCTCACTAACCAATCAAAAGTTTAACTGGAAAAAAAAAGGATAACGGTTCAATGGGCTTTGAACAAAATGTCTCACTGAGACCTGAATCACTAGGTATACTGTGATTTCATAAAGGCCACTGCAGTGGCAGAGATAAGCCTCCAAATCTATCAAGGCAGAGAAAGCATCAAATATTAGAGGAGAATGGCAACAGAAGTGCTCATATTTAAAAGCAAGGACGAAAATGATCTGGGCAAGCATAAGCCTATTAGTCTGACCTCTTCAGTCTGCAAGAGTTTACAACAGGCTTTGAAGAAAAAGATAAATTAAAGACAGAGAAGCAAATAGAACATCGGATAAAATGCAGAAGTATTACCAAGGGTAGATTGTGCCAGACTAACTTGGCAGCTTTTTTGATAACTGATTTTCCAGACAAAGAAATGAAGTTGATATAATTTGTCTGGATTTAGATAAAGCATTTACTATAGTGTCACTCCGGAACTTACACATTAAGCCAGAGACTCTGTGGGTTACTACAAGAATCGAAAGGTGGATCCAGGTGCGATAACAGCAAGCAGTACTGAAAGGGAGTATCAGGGATTAACAGTATTTCTGCTACAAGTTGGGAATTCACCATTTGAAACAACACATGTAAAAAACAACTACTTTATTTTAGTTGATCAGAGTTCATCAGTATCAATGTGACATGAGGTGGCTGTGAAAAAGGCGAATCCTATAAATTGCTAAATGAGATATTTCTAATAAAGACACAGAAGGATGAGCATGCATTGTCTTAACCTGTCACCCAGAATAATCTACACAATTCTGGCCAAACATCTTACGGAAGAAAAACTGAACCCACAAAACATATGGGCACAGTCTTCTATGATGGTCACAGGAACAAAGACCCTACCACAGTAGGAGTTTGAAAGAGCTTGGCCTGTGGAGCAAAGCAAAAGCTGAAGGGAAACAGAGATTGAGGAAAGGAAATAAAGGCAGTGAGGGCAAGAAACAAATCCATAAGAAATCAGTTAGATGATATCTTGCCAGCAGGTAGGATCAAGACACTCAGCTTCGTGATTCAGGAAGTCTCTTCCAGTCTTGTCTCTACATCAGTATCAGGATCCCTTTTTGTACTTTAGCACAGGAAGTCAAATGCTAGTTTATTCCATGAAGAAAACTATGAGCAAGTTCTTTCCAAGTCCATTAGGGTAGTGGTTTTTTCCAAGTCATTTTACTCTCCTCAAAAAAAACCCCACAAAAGTCACAGCATTTCTCTCTGTGATATCCTATGTGAAAAAAACTGTGAGGGTCCTCACTAATGACCTGAAGCCATGTTGGGTTCCATACAAAAATTGCCCATGCTGATGAATATCTGATTAATATTCCTCCTTATTTTTCAACACCTTCAAGGCATAATTGCCATCTCTGTGTCAAAGATTCTATGATTGTATAAGATTTAAGATGATTATTGGTGGACCATTCAGTACTAAAATTGCTTTTTGACTAACTTCAGTGTTGAAGTCATATTGTTGAACATGGGTGACCATTCCATGATTAACACTCTCACTTTCTTCAGAACTCCCTCTTTTTTCTATCACTCTAGCTTCAAATCAAAAATCTTCCTATTGCCATCATGTTTTTAATATTGATATCATGGAAACATAAAACTAGCAAGCATCACAATTGTCAAGATACGAAGGAGTCTATTTTTCCTCAAGAGTCCAAATGCAGGAAACAAAAACTATGTACCTTCAAAAATTCATCGAGCATTTTAAGATAGAAACCGAAGAAACAATAGCATTAGAAGCATTTTAAGAGTGTGACTAGATGAATTTAAAACTTTCTTTTATTATTAAATCTATTTAAAGTGACTACCATCTTAAACACAATGTCTTTCAAGCAATACTGGAGGACTAACTCTGGGATTCTTACATGGATGTAAGAATATAGATGAAGTGCTACGGTTATATTATATGATCTTGCCAGACTTGAAATTAGTATGTTCACAGGAACCATTCAGATTTTACTGCATGACTTCCCTACTGAAGGTTAAATTTTGTTTTTCTAAAGAAGTCTTCCGGAAAATAACACTGTGACAGACCTCTGCAGATGAACAGGGAAGCAAGACTCAGACCATGTTCCTGCCTGCTACTTTCATGACAATTATATGTGTCAATAGACTTAGTAGTACTTCTGACAAATAACAGGTAGGTCTGAGCCCGATCTATGTTTTATACCTGACTCCTACACATTTTGGGCCACCCTTGAAGGCAAGGGTTCAAGTGTAAATAAAAAATGACAGGTTGCTCAAATCACAGCAAAATATGAAGCTTGCTTGTGCAATGACCAAAATAGCTCTAAGAGCTCACGTAACACACTAGAAAGACAGGAGAGTTGCCAGCTGGGAGTAAACCTAGTTGAAACACAGTTGGAACACATTCCCGCGCTCTTTTGATGTCAAATCCTAACACATGCTCATTCAGCATGACCACCATAGGCACCACTTCCAGGGAAAAGAGGTAGACAAAAGTTAAACCAGGCTCTTCCAAAATACGGATCTGGTACACAACCCAAATCTCTGTTCCTGAGCTAGTGCATAAGAAAAGACCTCTTTCACTCTGAGAGATGATAAAGAAAGGAAGCCAGGCTGCATAACCAACCTTCAGCTACCAGCTGGAAATAGAATACGAAGTCCAGTGGCTAAACCAGATACAGTGACTTGTACTCAGCGAAGGTATACCCACATAAGCACACAAGGAAAATCTGAATTCTTAATCACTCACAGAAAAGTAAAGCAGCTTTTCTGTCTGTGCACAGGGTTTTATCAAATACTGGAGTTTTTTGGCCCTTGCATGCTATCTGATCGGTCACACAGACTATAACCACTAATGCTATCATGAGAATCATGCTATATGCCACACAATTTTGAAGTCTCCTCTCAGTCTCTATTTCCTCATCAGTGTTCTGAAACAGTAAGAATTTATTAATAACCAGCTTATACTGAAAAAAAGGTCAGAGTATTCCTTTGACGGCTTGCTAGGAGTGGATTCAAGTCAGGTCAGGGTTTGCTTAATGATGGCTGAAGTATTTAAATGGCACCCAGTCTTCCTTGAAAAATCCAATCAATTTCCAAGCCCCTTTTCAAACACCCTCTTTTGAAAGGTACCAGCAGCTACACAAGAGCCATAACGACCATACAGTCACAAGTTTCATCCAGTTGAGAGTACTTCCAGAAACAATACACTCACTTTGGCATGTATTATGCCAGCCTTGCAATCGCATTTTCATACAGCCAGGCGCTCATTAAAAAGGCAGTCATAATCTGGACTTCCTAAAAGTCTATACCCAGCTTCCTGCTGCATGATATGTGGCTTGGGATTTGCAGGTGGAGTACAACAGGAGGGTGGATGACACAACAAATCAATAGTGTTCTGTTCCTCCGGTGCCCTGGATCAGAGACTCTCACAAGGTGCATTTATGTTAGCATTTCAGTTTGGAGCTGGACTTTACTTTCCAAACAAATTTTTCAGTTGTTTCCATTTACTATGATCTGGATCACGTATGGAATGATTCTGGAGGACATGAAATTAATCTCTTTTAGATGAAAATTAAGCAGAAGATGAGCCTGAGAGTGCACCTAATGCACTCCAACAGTTTAGGGGTGTTCAGTTCAGGGGACAAAAGCTAGTGGCAAACAATCTCCTTCTCCACTAAATGAATATAATATGGACATCGTGCCCTCAGCAACAACAGTTGGGGTCTACAAAATCACTTGTGTATGGATAAACTATTTGCTAATGTAGATGCAGCCCTATAATCTCATGAGGAAGGAGATAATTATCATCATTATTTTATACTTGGGTAAGATGCCCTTTTGGTTGTGATTAATCTGAAAAGCATTTTCTGATCCTCAGCAAACCTCAATAGCATGTTGAAAGGGACCTGTCACTCAGGAGGCCCTCAAACAACTTCTGATCTGCATTTTAGGGCCATTATTCCTACCGTGACACCACAGCAAAGGGAAGGACAGCTTGCGTGCCAAAATCAGGGAACAGCTACCTGCAGTGCATCCCCCTAATTTAGAGCATGGAGTACAGAATAAATTACCTCAAATTACTCAGTGAATTGTTCCTTTTTGTGAAACAGAAAATCCCTTGTCTTTTAATGCAGAAAATTAAAGACAAGAGCTTTGCTGTCTTTTTTCACACTGAGTACTACCTAACGTACAAGCAATTCTACTGTTAAAGGAAAGTACAACTCATTGTAAAATTGTCAGACTGGATACTTTACTGGCTCCACACCTGCCATTCTCAGCCACTGCATTACTGACAGTTTTTCCCCCGAGTCTGGTAGCCAAGCTAACAATAACCACACTTTCAACATGCATAGGTTGACCCTTTTTTGTGAACAACAGAAAATGACAGGCCAAAAGGGAAAGCCTAAGAAATTACTGACTGGAGGTGGGACAGGCCCTGGCCAGCAAGGACCTGCCTTGCCCACCCTATGAGGACCCCCCCATCCCCTGGCCCACAGGGAAGCCACTGGCTTCATGTTGCCCTGGCAGACAGACCTTCAAATAAGGACCGAAGCCAAGTATATTTCAGTTGACTTTATCCAAAAAAATAAAGCTCATATTCATAATTCGATTAAAATTCTTTTATTCTAGCCTAGCAATGTAAAGTGTCCTTAAATCAGAAGTTTATGAGCGTAAATTAAATCTGACTCAAGAGGTTTTTTGTTCCCTAATACAGATTTGGCTGAGAAAATCCTCAGATGTTACCATACTTACAACAAGATTAACTGTTTCTAACAAACATTGCATTTGCATTCTTATGCATGCTCAATGAAACAAAAAAAATATTTACTTTCTTTTGTCTTTCATTATTAAAGGGGATTATGTCATTATACCGTCATAACAACTGCATTAGCAGCATCAGTATTAGAGACAAGGATGTTCAGGATTCCATGTATTTTGTTGCAAAAGAAGGGGTTGCAGCCAGTGTTTGTAGTATGTATGATTAAAGAGAGCTTTTTTTTCTTTTCTTCCTTTTATAATAATTAGTTGGAACTGTCTAGGAACTAAGCCAAGTAATGCCTATTCTGCTGTCAGTAACAGTCTAAGTTTGGTAATATACAAAAGCCCTACAGTCCTCTACAATTCTTTTACTGCTCTCTCAGAAAGGCTTTCCATGAGCCTCCTATACTAAGAGAGCATTATTCTCTAAATGTGCAAGACTTGAAAAGAGTCTTTAGATAAGAATAAGAATTAGTGAGTACAACATAGGAAGAGCAATGAAAGACAGCAGAAAATTACCCAAACTTCTGAAGATAGATGGTGAGAGAGAAAAGTTTAGAACATTGGTTTTGTGAAATCATGATTTAATTTTAATAAGGGAGCATTATAATTTACTAGAGCACAAGTATAATATTGTATATACATTTCTTAGAAAAAACTAATATAATAACATTTCCATACCATTTCAGCCACAATTATAGACATTGCACTGCCACCACCACCAAAGGAAATTATTGTGTGTTTGCCAGACTTGCAGGAAAGTATGCGTATGATACTGAGATCAGCAGTTCATTATACTTTGTTGTAATTTTGGATAATCACTGCAGCTTTCATAACTTGAAGAGAAACAAAGTGCAGTCTAAGCCATCATGTGTATTTCCTTCTGCCTCAGTTAATTCTATTTTACTTTAACAGCTCTCTGCTTTGCATTTTCCACAATCCTTGCCAGTAAAAGGCAAAAACTCTTCCGATGCCATTGATGCAATACAGGATGATTGCTCGTTTTACATTTCTCCTTGCATAATTTGCAACTGTCATTGCTAATAGCGAGCCTCCATTTCAGTACCCTACTGCACAGTGAAGCAAGCACAGCTGCCCCAGTGTTTTCTTGAGTCCTTTGATATTTGATATTTCTCTGAAAGCTCCCAGAGCCCAATAATTAAATAAAAACTGCAATTTTAATTATCCTTTGTAGTTGCAAAGAAAATGTGGTTTCTAAAGGCAGTAAAACAAAAGGATTCATTTTCATGTATTAAAGCCTGGAGAACTTGAGAAAGATGAATCTAAATTTCTGGACAATCAGATCTGGCAAGTATTGCCAAATTTTGGGTTGGAAGTAACCAGTGGAGATTACGTATTTATCTCATGCTTCTTTTTTTAAATTATCTACAGATGCTATATGGAAATTTATTCTGAATAGCTATATTAATTTTGATTAATTCACTTACATCATTGTTGTTCATGTCTAATTAATACAAATGCCAAATGGAAATATAAAGGATTTGCATAAAACAAGTCACAGATTTTGCAAAGCAGAATTTTCTCCTCTTTTCCCTATGTAAGTTTTGAAATTTCACAGAGAAAAATGAAACTGAGATTTCAAGATCAAGATGCCTTAGCCCACAAGTGAATTAAAAAATGCTGCCTAAACTATGTAAATCACTTACCGCAGAAATATGTATCTTTAACAAAAAGCCATTAAGATAAATGCAATAATAAAGATAAAAGAAAATAAAAATGTATTAAGTAAGACTGCTTCTCTTATTTTCTTCTGGTTTTTAATAGATGACAGAAGGTCCCCCTTCCTTTTTTGCTGGTATCACAGCAGTGCATACTTTGTTTTCACCATCAAACCCAAATGCTGCTAACACTCAGTCTCCTGTGAATGGCAGGAACAGGGATGAATTCTCATTGACCTATTTGTGGGAAAAAAGAAGAGCCATGAATTTGTACAGTTATTGTCTTTAGGTATTTTCAGTTGTAGCTGGGTTGCTCTTGTATATCCGGTCTAATATATTGTGCTCGATGATGGCAATTCAACCTTCTTCAGCAGAACAAGGAGGACCAAAATCTAGTTGGAAAAAAGTAAGTGTCTAAAGGACACTTCTTCACACATTGAGACCAGTGCCATTTTCCAATCCTATGTTTTCATTGTACATCACCTAAGATAAAATAGAGCTGATAAGTTGTATGCCATGACCTGAAAGTTTATCGGTCATATCAAACTCTTCATCATCTCATTAACTGCAAGATGAGCAAAGCATATACATGACAAACAATGGAATATAGTGGGAAAGCAACTCACCCAAAATGTATTGCTCCAATAAATATAAACCACTATATATTTGCAGTGTACTGGCAGACAGATTAAGCCTGTCAAATATCAGTTCTTTGTTCGGCTATAATGAAAACCTTTTACATGAGGCAAAAAGATAAATGGGACATTTCTCGTGACTGCTGTAATTCAGAAATACTCTTCTGCAGGCATCATGGGAAGGAGCCTCCACATCAAAAAAAAGTTGTTCTCTGAGTCTCAGTATATTTATTTTTTTCTGTTTTGACCCATTCTTCTAAATATGATCATTGCCAAATACTATTTAAAAATGAAAGTGCTATGTAAATGCTATGTTTTACTATTGTTGTCTTCTAGCTCGTGTGATGCCAATAGGTAGACACACATTAATGATTTGAAAAGCAGGGGATGAAAATAAAGATGAGTCCACATTAAGACTTGAGATCAGAGAACCACAGTGCTTTAGCAAAGTTTAAATCCCCAAGAGAATTTTACTCCAAATTAACTTAAAAAAATCCTAATTCTTATTTTCAGCTTGTGAAATGCATTAAAAGAGGGATGGAATTTATTTCTTTACAGCAGGAGGAAAATTCCATAGCTTACTTGCTGATAAAATACAGTTTCATTGCTTAAAAGTTATGCAGAAATTTGCCTTGAGCTCACCTAGACATCTGTGAGGAGTAAAAAAATAAATCAAACTACATAGACAAAATGAAGGACAGGGCAACAGAGCTTTTAATTAAATAATACTGCATAAGTCATTCATCCAGAATATGGAAAATCCACTCTCAGGTCCTTGCAGGTAGCTGATAGAATATGAACCTTCATCCTCCAGAAAAATATCCCAATGACTATGCAGGAGTGTATGGTATTCTCAGGTTCTTTAGCTAATGCTGTCCCTAAATACCTTTATTATTCATTGCAACATCAAAAATATGTATTTCACCTCCTACGTGAATGCCCTACCCACCAGACTGCAGTCACTCTGAATAATTATCTTTGATACAAAACAGAAAAAGCATCAAGGGATAATCTTTGGAGCCAGCCGTTCACACCTTCACTGCATGGTCCAATTTCTGAAGGCAAAAAGAGAGATCTAAACACAGGTTACCTATGACTTCAAGGAATTTTGTACAAAAGCAGCTGTTTCTTCTCATTTTTGACGACTAAGACTAAGCGAACATTATGCTATCTTATACTGTCTGTAAAAGAAGATGTTTTCTTTTGGTCAAATATTTTGTTCAATGCACACACAAAATGCATCAAAACCCCAAAAAAAGTGTTTCAGCAACAGCAAAACAGAAAAATGCTGGCATTTAGGATTTATCAACTGAAAATTTGATGAAAATTAAATGATATCTTGAGACCTTCAGCTTCCATAGAACCTCGCCTTTTCTGCCCTTTCCCCTGTACACATCTACATCGCCCTGGGTGCGTAGCAGTCACTGCCTCCACCAGCACATTATCCTTTGGACTCTGGCACTTGGAGAGAGAATGTTCCCACAAGGCATAAGGATTGTTCAGTCCGATGGATGCAGTGTCATGCAGACAGGGAGAAAAAGTGCAAATCAAAGGGCAGAACGCAAGCAGAGAGAACAGTCTCAATGGGGCACTACAGCTGGTGAGGCAAGTAGATAGACCACCAACAACCTGTGACTGTTTCAGTATTTCCACATTTTATTTTATTCCTATTGCAGCTAAATTCCTGATTCTGAAAATTATCTAAATACAAAAAAAATTAAGCTCTTATAACCCCAAAAGTAGTATTTTTCAATGTAGGTGAAATTAATCTTTACGGCCATTTATGAAAACCACATTGTTCGACATCTACACAGACGAAGTGATTATAAAACACTGTCATAGGAGCTGAGCCTTAGTTTCAGTTAGCTTGGAGTCATATGTGAGTGTCCTGACATACTGCAGAATATGGCTTCTACATATTGGAAGAAGTGAGTTTTAGAAATAAAACATGGTTTTATTTCATGTTCACCTTTTGGTCATGACCTGTTCTTGAATTACAGCAGTTTTGTAAGTTCTCTGGTTGAAGGTGTTCCCATTTGAGAACATGCTTAAATATTCATCAGGACAGAAAAGACCTGCATTCCACTGAAAGCTGAATGATTTGAGTGAGGCAGTCATCACACTAAAGACTCATTTGTTGATTCAAAGTCTATTTAATATATATGTAGTGTGCTACCTCCATGAGGACATACTGTAGGAGACTTATCTGAGAAGACCCTCTGCTGCGCTGGTTACCACACTAGCCTCAGGTAAAAGACTCGGCTCAAATCTGCCTTGTGCGAGATACAAGTGAAGATTATATGCTGCAGTCATTAGCATAATGACATAATAGTGCAAAAGTGAACTCAAGTCCCTTCAAGTAGAAGAGAAAAGTGGTCCTGCATAACTGGAGAAAAGCCCTACTCCACATGGTCCAACCAGGGAGCTTTATGATGAACCTGTCTTGCAGGATTCATCTGTCCTACTTTCATCCATACTACTTCCTTTCCTCTGTGTACAGATAACCATAGCTATGGCCATTGTATCTGAGCACACGTGAAGGAAGAAGGTGCGACATACCCATGCCATGCAAACCCTAGAGTGTGCTGAAAGAAGCCACTGCATGAATGTAATCTCTTGGAAGGATACCCAAAGACTAGGGTGTAGCTGCTAACTTTTGACCAATCTACCCCAAACAGTGGACAATGTACATGTGAATCTAGTTCCTGTAAAATGCCATAGGCAGTTTCCCCTGTTTTTGCGGAATTCTAGAGTACCTGTAGAATTACGAATTAGTTGGCCACAGCTAAAGTAAATTTTGGAGACACAGTTTCAAAATCAGTGCACAGTATACTTCAAGTACTAAGAAAAGGTGTTACAGCTACACAGTAAAAAAATAAAAGTGTGAAAAATATCCCTTATCTATATGTTCAATAATGCATGCCAAGAAATCAAAGTATCAGAATGATTAGACATTATTCAAATTGACATTTCCAGAAGTACTATTTTTCTATCAATAGAAGAATCAGTATAAAGCAACTGCCTACCTCACAGTTCATCAGAAAAAGAATCACTTAGCTATATTTCATCAAAAAAGACACCCTGCCAAAATGCCATTATAATCCAAGAATCAAGGAAACAATTCATCTCTCTATTTATGAGCCTATGACGTAGCCGGTATGCTGCACAATGCTGATTTAAAATATGCTCAATGTCTCTTCAAACTCTGATTCCTGAAAAATATTCAGTGTGATTACAAAAAGTATTTAAGTTTATAACAGCCATTATATTAAAAAAGTGAGAGATATAACTTTAAAACTCACCATACTTCTTATCCTTCTACCATGTTTTTTTCAGTAGCATGAGAAGAAAGATCTGTGCTTATTTTCTTTCTAAATAAAGGCTTTCCAGAACTGATCAAAAGTGAGCCAATTGTTTATACTTACTGAAAAGAAATCAGTCATGCATATCAACCTACCAGGTTAAATGTACCCACTACTTCAGTACAATGCAGAATGGCTCAGAATTTATGAACATCATAACCAGGAAAGAGTAGCACTCTGATGCTGCTTCCACCATAATAACTACCAGGGTGAACAGGGTGTGGAGCAAATGAGACTCTTCTTCATGAACTTAAAGAGTCCTCATTATCCAGATACTCTGTTCATACCAGTTGACATCTTCTAATGTAAACCAGTGCTGACCATGTCATGCAGGATTCTGGTATCCCTCATGTAAAAGTTTTAACTACATACATAGCATTCATCTGGCAGGTAAAATTTGAGACAAAACACTGGATTTTCATAGTCTGAAGAAAAGAATATACAATCCTATGATCCCTTATTTCTCCAGGATAATACATAAGTACTGTCAAAATGCTTTAAATAAATCTGAACTTTTCAACTTTTCTGCAAATACCTTGACCTGATTTTACTTTTAAACTTTGTTCTGTACATCCATTGAGCAAGGAGACAGTATTTACAACAAATCTTTGAATGTGTCGTAATAGTTGATGAATATGTTTATCATTTCTCAGAAAGTCCATCTAGATATTTTGTAGATAGTAGTTTGGGTTTGGAAAACTGAATCACTGGTTTTGATTGTGCCATTGAGTGTCAGAGTAGTATTAACATAAACTGAAAACACACCCAGTGACTGCACGCCTGTCACCTTCCTATGAAAATTGCAGAAATTTTCAACACTTCACGAGATGACAGAAAAACTACTGTCCAGAAGGCTGCATAGACTCTACACGGCAGACACACACTGAAGGTTTGAAATAAGCACCCAGACATTACTTGCAAGTTCATTCCCCTGGAAGCAGCTATTTTATTAAAGACTATTGAAGATCTAGTTGAGTTTCATGGCTGTGACCTCCTTTGCATGGTATATCAAACAACACGCAAGCAGTCACTTTTAAAATATCTAAATTTCAGTATGCCTTCACTAAAGTAGACTGATGTCATGCTTGTAAATATGCAATTAGATGTATTTATAAGACATTTGGCTCAGCTAAACTGAAGAGCTAACCACAGAGTGATCCCCAAAACACTAAAGAAATCATCTCTTAAGTAAAGAAATAAGATCGGTTGCTGATTGTGGACAACAAAATCATTTCTGAATCCAATAAGAAAATCTAAATTCTAAATTCTAATTCTCTAAAACACAAGAGATATTATCAGGGGACTTTTTCAGTTCAGTAGCTGACACATTTGACTATGATGTGGAACAACATTTTGACTGTAAAGATTGCTACTCTCTCCCAGCCAAGTCAAGGTCAGGGATTTGATCTCAGTGTCACATCAGAATTTGTTAAGTCAGAGGGAAGGTGGAACTGTAACAGCAACCCATCCGGCACTCCAGAGACTGTAGTAGTGTATTTCAAGGGCTGATATCCAGAAGAGAAGCTGAGTTTAACAACAGATTTCTCCACCTCCTTCCACATGGGACATAAGACTATGAGGGTCACACCACTAAAAAACTTTAGCAGCTGAGAATTGGCAAGAACACCTTCAGGAAAACTGGTTCAGGACACGTAAGGACATGTCACCAAGTTGAGGTATGTACCAGTAACCTTTGACATATTAATCACAGCAATTAAACATTATCCAGGAAAGAAAAGTTTGAAAAGGGCATTTGGAAAGTCTGCAAGCACACTGCCAGAAGGGTAGCTGGAGCCTCAGCCATTCCACGCCCTAGTCTGCTCTTAGTAGAATGCCAACATAGTTGTGGCCACGTAAGCTGGGATTCACCTGTTCTAGCCACAGAACTTTAAAGATTAGGTATCTATATGCCTACATTTCTCTTATAGATGATGGAGGGGAAAAGATAGATTCAGGAGCTAGTTCTCAGCAGCTTAACACGGGTATCTAAGCCCTACTGAATCATCCCTGCAATTGCGAGTTTCTCTCTACTCATTACAAAGGGAGTTAGAGAAACTAGCATGGACAGACACATCTGTCTTTTACAAGTCTAAGGCTAGATGGGATAAAGCCCACTCACAGAGCCCTTTACTTAACCAACAAGAATATAGTAAACATCTGCAATCTCCTCCTTCCAGATGGTTATGATAACTACCTCCTCCAGGTAAGACCAGCAGCAATGAACTGCGCACCTATGCCAGCTACTGAGTTGTATTTGTTTGAGAGCATTATGTTCACTGTGTTCTTCCTCAGCCACACACAGAGCTCTCCACTGAAACTATTCTTGATGCAATACCCCAATGCACTGACTCTGGAAACTGAACACCCCACTGAGATTCAGAGGCAAGTCTATTCCTCAACACCTTTTTCCAGAATATCTGAAGTCCTGATATATCCTTAAAAGGTATTCTATGTCTGTTAGCTTTCTTTAATTACTGTAAGGAGAAGAAATGACATTTCGCTCAGTGAAAGCTGTGATTTCATTACTCCAAGAGCACTAAGTCTACTGTGCCTACTGTGTAGATCAGAGAGCTGCAGAAATTTCTGCAGTGCTGTCCTCTCTTTAGAGCCAGAAAAACAGAGTCTAAAAAAAAGAGCTCATAATATAATACAGCCTTACACATTTTACAGCCTTTCAAGGGCTTCAAATCAGAAATTTGCTTTTCCAATCAGACCTTAACTCCTGTTGCTTTAAAATTTCTCACTAAAAATCTATTTGAATAAGGGTGTTTTATGAGTATCAAGAGTTTTGTTTCTACCTGGTAACCAGATGGCAGCTCGTTGTCTGAGGTTTTGGTGTTATTTAACTGGATCTTAGTTTTTGTTCTTAATAGGTATGGCAAACATTTTATTCTGCTGCTACTGTATTTTAGCATGTTTAATTGCCAAGTTCATAAGAAACCGACCCACTGCTTTTCCCAAGCAGATGGTGGTAGCTGTTTTTAAAACTGTACCGAGACTTCTTTTCCAAAATGCTTGCACAGCTTTATGAAGTCTAATTGCTGTTCAGTATTCACACAGAAGATCAACTTACAAGCATGCATGCAGTTAGGGGCCAAACACACAAAGCATTGAGCACTCTAGCCTAGAACTCTGCACTGGAACAACTTTTGCATCTGAAACTCAGCACATGTTCCAGTACCTACAGAACTGGGACTACAGCTTCAGTTCCTGAAAGACATGAGGTCTTAATATTAACTGTGGTGTCTATTTTGAACTTTATTATACACGCTTTCATTATGCATATCTTCTCTTATTAGTTTTAAATACAGGCAGTTTACAGCAATACAAGTTGGAAAGGTATACAATAAAAACTCTTTTTTAAATGAATTCTGCTTTAGCTGCCAAACTAAATCTATGGGTGCTGCAAAATGAAGAGTGACCTAAAACAACAGTGTAAAAAACAAAGAATTTACATGAACTTATATTTTGTAGCTTGGCAAACGAGAAATACGAAAAAGCACAGTAGGTGACATAAGCCAGAAATATATGTCCAAATATCTCCTAAGCACTCTCTGAACTCAAACACTGTGCCTTGCAATGATTAATAACTGTAAAGTAGTATTCCAGAATAACTTGTGTGCAAATATAAAAATTTTAAAAAAGCAGTAAAACCACCTCATGCCAACCCATATACAGCACAATAATACAGCTAGGGACATGAACTGGAGCAGCCTGTCTGCCCTGACCTGATCTCAGAGCTCTTTCCCCCAGCAAAGCAAGCTCCTGCCACCTGCCGAGGCATGGGCAGCCCTCAGCCAGGCCACATCAGCAGCTACGGCCCACGAGGTGCTCTCTGCTGGAAAAGAATTGCTAGAAGTGAAATGCACTGCCAGCAGCCTCCTAAACCTCCCCTTTCCTCAAAGGACCTGGCCCATTTATTTTATAAGAGACAGTACTAAATACAATTGTTTCACATAAATATAACCCTATCCACACAGAAGCCTTATATAAATGTCCAGTGGTTGTTAACAAATCACTCTTACTTTCAGTGAGTTTGCAATACTTTTGAGACTGTCAATCCACAGCTTTTGCACTGCGCTTAGCGCAGTACTAACTCCAACAGCTGCTGCCCAGAGAAAAAAACAAGAGCTACAATAAATGGTGTCCCAGTAACATGAAATCCTACCAACAACTGAACGATCAAATTAACAGGTCACTGATATTAATTGGGATGTTTGAATATTGCAAAATGCTATTCATTTGTACAGTAAAAGTCTGTTTCCTTACATAGTTACACAAAGACTAAGACAGAATAAATATAATGGATTAATGAATAATATGAGAGAATGAATAGTATGTATTATGCTATGGGAAGATAATGATGTGCCATTAAATAGATCGGCTATTATGCTTCCTAAATTTCAATAATGTAGTTAAGAAAGAGCAAATAGGACAAAAAGAAGGAGTGAAAGAAATGTAACATTGTTATTTAAAATCTGTGCCTAAGGACCTTGTGTGTGTGACTCCTTCACAATTTAATCTGATTAACAGAAAGCAATAATTTTCTGCTCAGTGTTACTTGTGAAAAAAACAAGTTTTCATGTTATATAAGATTTTGTATAAAATGCTTTTCAGCCTCAAGATAGCTAACAAGTTAGTTATTAGAGAGCCGACACAAAGTAGGTCTTATCACACAGTTCACATCTAGACTGTATTGCAAAAAAATTGTATCCAGTCATCGCTAGTTTTGACTGACTGGAACTAAACATGGTGGGAATAAAATGCACATTGTTTTCCAAACGCAAGAAGAAAGAATGTTCTCATTAAAATGATTTGCTGATACGACCTAAAACAATTTATTTAATCTTCACCTTTTTTATGTAAATATCCTTCAACTGAGAATTTTAAAAGTAGAATTTAAAATAGATTTTGTAAAGTATAATGAGATGCTCTGTCAGATGGGAAGACAAATTAAAAGTGCAATTCACACTGTTATAGCAGCACAGCCACCATGGAGCTACTAATCTTTTGCACAATGCTCACAGTAGAATGTACTTCAGTCTCAGTAGGGCACGTGATTACAGACTTGCAGGGAGACTGGGATTTAAATTATTCATCAATGCGGATTTCCTTTTGCAGAAAAATTAGTGTGCCACATAAATAGCAAAACTGTTAATTCTTGGCCTTTTGCAAATTAACTGTCTGGTAATAGCATCAGTTATTACCGGTTAGTTTCCCCAGCAGTTACAATAGCAATATTCTGTCAAACAGAAAGCTGTATACAAAAATAATGCTAAAGACAGAACATCCGCACAGCCAATTAAATGTTCAGAATGCATTAGGCCCTGTAAATGTAAACAGCCGTGCATAAGCCTGTCAGGAGATCTGAAAAATGCCAGATTATGGCCACAGCCTATATGTCAAGAGAACAATGCCATCTTAGCTACGGCATGTCTTTACATACGAAGATCCAGAGGGAATAGGATATCAAAATAATTTGCCTGAAAAAGATTTGCAGTCTTCAAAACTGTCAGGTATGGATTTCAAGTGAAGTGATATGTGCTTTCATCTGCTACAAGCCCATTATTTACAAAGTCAAACTCCATTGTCATCTAAACGGTATCATTAAACTTTCACACAAATGGCACCTGCCCCAGCTGGGCAGTAGAGGATGGCAGTGTTTGTGACATGCTTGGCTCTGTCAGCCTTTCAGCACAGCAATACCAGAGGTTAGTTTCTTCTACATTTGGGGGAACTGTCACAGAATTTCTGACCTATAGGATGGATTTTAATAGCCAGTTCCTAGCAGCTTCACTGAAGCTATTAATTGGGCACAAAGTTAAGCAGATGCCTAAAATTTGGCCATTACTAAAAAACAGGCAGAGCAAATCAGTGAAAAGACTGCACTGGTTGTTTCCTAAGTGTCCAGAATTGTTCTTTTGACTTGTGACTGGCTCAAAAAATTGTAACCTATAAAAAAATACAAAAAATAAAAGGCTTCATAAAAAAATAATTTTGACAGTTAAATCAAAAAAGCAAATATCCTTGATTTTTAATACGTAATTGAATTCACTGCTTGTGCTTTAGGAACGAAGCATTCAAAAGTAACAACTAGTATCAAAGAGGAAATAATCAACCTCAGCGAAATCTAGGTGAAATACCCACATTAAAATTAGAGGGAAAAAGAATCAAAGACACTACCTTAATAATTAAGTGCAAAGAAATACATGCAGGTCGATACTGGGACAAAATACACCATCATCAGTTCAAAACATGAAATCTTTAGCATTTCCTGAATGGAGAACAAAAACATGTCTTCTGCCTAGACTCAGCTGTCCTCTAGTTACACGGAAATCGAAGCTGTCCATGGTGTGACACACATGGAAATTAGTCTGTTACGTCAGACTTCAGTTCAAACCTCAGTTGACAGTTTTGAGAATTGATGTGACAATACTTTGGGCAAACAGAGCAAACTGCATTCTCATTCTCAGTATTGTTCTTTCAATACCACCATAACACTGCAATGGAGCTGTAATACTCCTATGTCTGATCGATAAATCTGAACATTTCAGTTAGTCTCGATCATTCTCTCCTGGAAGGCCAAAAACACTACATCCAAAAAGTTTAGGGAACATAACCCATTCTCTCCAGAAATGCGGTTAGGTCTAGTCACCCTCCTCTCCTGCCCTCTGAAGGACGCACAGAGCACAGATAGACCAGTCAGGACCCTTCTCCATTTCTCACAGCTATCAATGGAGGCAGTCTGGCACAAAGCACTTTATTTTTATCTGCCACAACAATGATGATAATGCAAACGCTTACAGCTCAAGGAGATCTGTCTACATGAGCTGAAAATATAATTTGGGACACAAACTGGACACTTCTAGAGAGAGGACTCTGTCTCTCACACATTGCTTTTCTTAAATGTTGACGGGTTTTGTATTTTGCAAAGATATTCAGCAAGTCACTAGACATGCTAAAGAAAGATGTGTTTTACACCATAAGAATAAGGTTGATCTTATTCACTAAACTAGTAAACATCACTGATTCTACCTTGACAAAATCCATGAGGAGTGAGTTTCTATCACCAGCAAGTTCTACAGACTGAGACACTCCTTCCAGGAATACAGACCTGAACCTAATCCAAGAAGAAAAATGCACTGCAATATTCTTCCCAGTTTTTAGGCCAGACAACATTACAATTTAAAAATACAAAAGGTTTCATTATGTAGAAGGGCTTCACTTGCTACTACAAATAATTTTGTTTTTTTCAAGAATGGTATTCAATTAATTCACTTTCCCTCTTACTTGGAGACAGAAGCAATGCAAAACAGTACCCACGTGGAAATCAGTCCTGCTTCCTAGATATTTTATCATAATTCATGACACTGACAGATGCAGATGCAGTTTTTACTTCACTTAGGTTTCAGGTGTGAAGTTAAGCATCTTCTTTCACCATTGTTTATGAATTGGAAATTTTGATCCTGAAATTATTATTAGGAAAAACCAATTGTAAATAAGATCCATGGAAAATCTCTTTCACACAATCTACCTTATAAAAGTCCTATTCAGATTAACCTAACTACCTGCACATGGATACAGCAGGCATATTTGACTTCTAATGGACAAAAGCCCACATCGTGGTGGTGATCTGAAGCATCCTGAAGCATTCCTCCGGCACGTTCCCCTCTTTCCAGCCTCTTACCCCTTCTTTGCTTGAAACGTGTAATTTAGATACCCTTCCACGAGAGCTCCAGAATGCCAAAACTTTGGACACAGGTAAAAATAAAAGAATTAAATACTTCTATTTAAATACAGTTGGTTCTAAATGTAATGTTCCCCTTTTAAACGTCACGTATTTCCAAATACATATCTTGGTGATGATTCCTGTAATTTAAAAGTAACATAGCGAAAATCTTGCTCTGTTGAAGCAGCACTCAAAAAAAGATAATTACCTTGCCTACAGTCTCACTTGTCTCTCTGGAACTCGCAATCCCTCTGCTCAGGATAGACCTGCACATTGCATGTAACAGAGCAGCCAGCCTAAATATAGCTCCATGCCACCTCAGCTGGACTGCTTCTATTACTCAAGTTAGTTCATTTAGGAGGAGATTAAGTATCTCTACATTGCACAAAGGAGACCGAAGGCCAAGTCCCTTGCTAACTTTAAAGAGAGTCCAAGCACAGAGGAAATTCCTCGCAGATAAAATACAGCTGTCAGAGTATAAACTTCCAGTTTTTCTATTCCCTTCCTTTCCTCAAAGGGAGGAGAGGGCTGAGCCTGGATAATTACATTGTCCTTTCAGCATAATTACCCAGCTTTGTCACTGCTTCACACATAATTAAGCATTAATATTGCCCTATAAGTAAACAATACGTGCATGATATCTCTGCAATGTGCAAGAAAGCACTGCCTTCTATACACTGTTAGCTGGAGTAAAATTGTAAAATGCATGCTGAATCTGAACCTGTACTACGTTGTCAGATATTTTTGGTTAAAATTAATTTGTTTGCTCCTCAGTACAATGAGCCATTAAAAAAAATAATTTGTACAATGTTAAAAGGATTCATTATTGAAGGGATTCATACGCAATGAACAATGTGTTTAACAACCTGAATCATCACAGAAAACAAGACACTGGACTCCAGACTGCTGTTTGGAAACATCATTACATGTGTGTTAGTACTGTAAAACTGCCTGTGGTGGCTTAACCCTGGCCAGCAGCTCAGCTCCACGCAGCCACTCACTCACTCACCCCATGGTGGGATGGCGCAGACAACTGGAAGACCAAAAGTGAGAAAAGTCGTGGGTTGACATAAAGACAGTTTAATAGGTAAAGCAAAAGCCGTGCATGCAAGCAAAGCAAAATAAGGAATTGATTCACTATTTTCCATTGGCAGGCAGATGTTTAGCCATCTCCTGGAAAGCAGGGGTCTATCACGTGTAAAGGCTACTTGGGAAGACAAATGCCGTAACTCCGAATGTCCCCCCTTGCTCCTTCTTTCCCCTAGCTTTTATTGCTGAGCACAACGTCATATGGTATGACGGTAATGTCCCTTCGGTCAGCTGCAGTCAGCTGTTCCAGCTGTGTCACCTCCCAGCTTCTTGTGCACCCCCAGCCTGCTCGCTAGTGGGGCAGCATGAGAAGCCCAAAAGCCTTGACACTGTGTAAGCAAGTTGTTATTATTATTATCGTCATTATCATTATTCAGCAATAACTAAAACATCCCTGTGTTACCAACACTGTTTTCATCACAAACCCAAAACACAGCAACTTACAAGCTAATATAAAGAAAATTAACACTACCCCACCTAAAAACAATGCACTTCCAAAGAAGAGATGCACTGTATTAGATGTTCTTTGCATAAGTGCTGATGACTGCGTGGGGAAGGGTGCACAAAGCTATTGAGAATGAGGTCCTCCACATTCATTTGTGAACTTTGAGACAAGTCAGCTTTAGAACTGCTCAGTCTGGCCACTGTCCTGTATTGAAAAATCACCAACAGAGGACAGAGTTCACACAGAATGTTTCCCTCATACAGCAGCCAGCAGTGTGGGCACTCACTGAGTCTGATGTTGTACCAAGACCATTAAAAAAAATAACTACAAATGCCCTATTTTTCATAATTTAGTTTCATCACTTTCAGAAACCATGTCTGTGTTTGTCTTTCAAAAGTGAGTTTTAGAATTTACTTATCAGCTGTAGGAAAAAGCACTTCCACTTCTTTGCCTTAAACTACTAAATTAAGTTGGTGCCTCTTAGTCATAGCATAACAAGAAAGAATGATCATTTATGATTTCGTACATATTTTCACTTTTCATCACAGCTGTCTGTTTTCAAAGGAACGAGCCCTAATTTACATTGTCTTTTCTAATAGGGCAGCTGCTCCATGCCTCTGGTCGATATTCGGTTTATTCCCTGTACCCTTTCTAGTTCTACTACACTTTTCTGTGATAGAATGAACGAATCTTGTATGTATTCAAATGAGCTTGTGCAACATGTAATTGTAGTAGTTTAATGACGTTCCGGTGTTTGTTCTCAAAACCTTACCTCTAAATTTTCAACATCTACTTCTCCACTTCAGTGTTCAGCTTTGAGGTGACACTCTGTATGAAATATCTGCTGTGATTCTAATATTGCTAAATGGCAATAATAATGGTAATTTTGAGGTCATTATTCTGTATGTGTAGTTAAGACCATTTCCTCCACATGCATCACTTGGTATTTATTGACACTGAATTACATTTGTCATTTTTTTACCCAGTAACTCAGTTTTGTACCATCAGAATCTCATCACAGACTGTTTTAAATACTAGGCATTACTTTGTTTTGTCTGCACACTTTGTCACTAAAATACTCATCTCATTTTCTGAATACTTTATGAGTTTGTGAAATTCAAATTTATGAATATGCTGACAGCACAGGCTCAGCACAGACTTCTCCAGGACTTTATTTGTAACTGCGCTCCACTATAAGAAAAAAAAACTGATTTCTAACTAGCAGTCTTTTAATGAGGTGAAAATACCGGTCTTAGTTGAAAGAAGTTGTCATAATTTCTTTCACAGTTCTAACTACATTACATCATCTAAATCATCTTTATCCCATGTTCACTGACACATTCAAAGAACTCTTAGATTTTTGACTCATGACATCCCTCTAAGTTTCCAAGCCACTTTGGTGCTTATTGCATACATTTATCTATGGGTCCACTAATTCTACTCTTTATATAAAGTCTATCAAATTCCTTAATGCAAATGTAAGATTTCCTGGTATGTAATTCACAGGATCATTCTGAGACCCCATTTTAAACACTGTCATCACATTTTCTACCTTCTACTCATTCAAAATTGTAGGTTGCATGTTACTATTAGAAGCTCTGCGACTTTATATTAAGGTTCCTTCAAACATTTGGATGAAAGTCACTAGATCATTGTGATTTGTTACTATTCGTTTTACTGACTTGCTCCAAAATGTCTTCTATTGACACTTTAATTTGAGGCAGTTCCTCAGATTAATCATCCATAAACAATGACTCTGGAGTAGGTATCTTCCTGACCTTCTCTGCAGTGAACATAAATGCATACAATTAATTCAGATTTTCTGCACAATAGCCTTATTACACTCAGTGACTTTGATTATCTACCTACCTAGCTATCTCCAAGATTCTCTGGCAGACTTCCCAGTTATGGGGAGGGGCAGGGGTTATTTGTAGGTTTCCATTAGCAAGTTGTGCCTCAAAATATTTTTGGCTTGTTTCATTGCAATTTTACATTTAAACTGCCAAATTTATATTTATTTCTTCTTCCCTCTTTTTGACATGACATGCATGTCTATGAGTTCTAACAGTTTCTCTCTGGCTGCTATTTAACACGTGTTCAGTATTTTGAAAGTATTTTCCTATTAGTACTTAAGTTTATAGTTTATTTAAATGTGATTACCTGCAAGCCTTTTTGTCGCTGTTATTGCTCCCTTCAATTAGCTTCTTCACACCATCTTTAGCACAATCCATCTTTTTAATATTAAAAGGTGCAACAGAACTTTTTAGATCTTTTTATACAACATAATTGAAGGCAACTGAAATCTCTAAACTTTATTGTGTTTTCTGCTTTCACCAATTCTCTAGTCCCTGATTATTCATCTGGGAATGCTCATTTACTATCTCTTTCAGTACAAGAACCACAGGCGTTCAAGTAGAAACTTGACAACAGGCAATGGGAAGGACCCTTTTCATCCAGTATTTCTTCAGACTATGGAATTCACCATCAGCATTTAGGCTGGGTGTTCAGTAACGCAGTATAACATACCTTTCTGTATTTAGCATGCCATGTCAGCCTCTAGCAAACCTGTGATTTATTTTAACAAAGATAACTTATATGACTTAATGCTCCCCCCCATCGACATCCTGACTTAGTGTGTCATTTCTGTTTACTTTGTACTCCAGCAACTCATGTCTCTCCGATTATCGACTCTCCATTTTTCTTCAGAGATGCGTTTTATAGCAATCTGCTCCTTCAAAAAAAAGCCATTTTCCTGTCTCCATTTGGGGTTGAGGCTTGAAATGTAGAGATGGAACTGAACCTTGAAGACATACACAGGGAGGTATATGGAATATCACTGTATTTCTGATTACTGAAGATAAGTGCAAGATTATTAAATAGTTATTCCAAAAGCTAGGAACAAGCATTAACTGGGAAAAGGTGTTTATTTGCAAGATATTGACTATATCAGATTAATTCCATGTGTGGATCTGCTTATTCTAAAAGAAGAAGTTACTACAAAATAGCTTATTTCCAAAAGAGTGTGTGTGTATATATGTATAGGATATTAATCAGAAAGACTGCACGGCAAACAACTTTTCAGAAATACCTCTCATTAGCCAAATTCTTAATTTTCTTAGGTCATAAATATTCAGTGACAGCTGGGTTTAGTTTTTTCTAAGAATTTACACAAATTAAACAGTGTTACTCATTTCATGTAACTAAACACTAAATTTACTGACACTAAAATAGCCTTTGTATAGATAGCTGTGCGCTTGCAAAAAATCAAGGCTGTGTATCTCCTTTGTCCTCTTCCTAATTCAAGTCATGCAATAGTAATTTACGCTGAATCTCCTAACTGAATGGAAAACTCAAATGCAAATCTCAGTTACAACAAGCTGGTCAAAGTACAACTCATCATAAACAATAGTGAAGTGGTACGCAAATAAAATGGAGGTGTAGGTTTATACTATGAACACCACATTTCAAACTGCCTTCCAGAGGTTGAGTAAAATATAAAATTACAAATGCATTTCATTGGCTTTGACTCCCTAGTACGTGTTATTATCATGTCATAGTTGGAAAAGTCTCCCTTTCAAGAGTACAACAGATAATACTGATTATACAGATTATACTGTCAAGGTCAAGATAACTACCGTGCACTTATATAGACAGATATACAGAAAGAAAGACAAGTAACTTTTTTTGCAGTTCAGAAATACTGATGCACTCCTAGGTGACAACTGAACATGGAATCACAAGAAAACTTGTTCCTCTTCATAGTAACAAAACACAACAAAAGGAGAAGAGGCATATATGTCAGATCAAACATTCATATAACTCAATACCCTGTCTCTGGCAATGGTGAATACTGGTACCTAAGGAACAGTATAAAATAAAGCACATAATGGTAATTGCATGATAAACTCTTCCTACCTATAGAAATCTTCAGCATAGGGCTGGTCAAATATCCGTTTTTCAGGTTGAAGTACACCAGCATAGAAAGTCACTCTTCATGTATTTAAAGAAGCCATAACACACCTTTCATCAGTCACATCTTCTTTCTCTTTATATTTTCAAATTCTTCTATATGTTTTTCAGGACTAGAACCCTAGAAGTGTACAAATTATTTAGCATGAAGACAGATCAGAGATCTGTACAATGCCATAATGATGTTGCCTGCTTTGTTCTCCATTCCTTTCCTAGCAATTCTTTTCATTTTATGTGCTACCTTTGTGCACTGTTGAATCACTGGCTATTTCTAAGCTCCGAGTTGACTTTTTCATAGAACAATCTATTATAATTCGAAGATTTCTTCCTTGAGTGGAAATAACTCATTCAGAGCCCATCATTATGTACCTAAAGTTAGCTTTTTCTCCCAATGTGCATCACTATACATCTATCAACACTGAATTTCATCTGGCACTTTATCTCACAGTCCCTCTGTATTGTGGAATCTTTTGCAACTCTTCTCAGTTAATTTCCATTTTCACTTCACTGAACAGATTAGTAACAGCATAATTTGTCACCTCTCTATTCACCTCTTTTTCCAGATCATTTATGAACATCTTGAACAGACAGGCTTAGCACAGATTCTTCTGGACTCCACCAATGATACTTCCCTACTGAAAAAAATTATAAAGTCATTTACTAGTGAGATGACAGATCATAGCTGAGGAGACTTTTTAAACTTTGTCAAAGACAAAAGCATGGAATGGTCAAATCCCAGGACATCTAGAACTACTAGATCAAGACCAAAGAATGCAGAACAGCTTACAAGCTTTAGCTTTAGCTAAATTCTAAAAACAGCAATGCTCATCTATGTAGCAGGAAGCATATCAGGGTTTTTTTCCCAGGATATCACTGTGAGCTACAGTTTACTGGAGAAAATGCAAAGTCAGCAGGGATGGCAAGGATTCCAATATCAACAGGAATTCAAATAGCCAAAGGGTATCACTAAAAAAGCAAGGCACCTTCATTACATGAGAATCCAAGAAGATGCTGGAAATGTAGAAGGATGGTATCTGCATACAGCACAGCAGCTCAAGGAAAGAGTCACAGCCAGCAATTATTCCCCTCTGGACTCATACCATTATAACCCTGGCTCTTCATGCATGGTGGATGCTTCTGCATTGTGAGTTAGTAGTCTCTCCAACTTCTAACATTCCTGTTATCTGCTAAAAATGGCAGTCATGCTGTAGAGGCAACCTGTCATGAACTATTGGTTCAGTAGTTACTTAGCTATTTGCTAATCTTGGAAAACATATCACTGGTAAGTCTCACTTTTCCCTGTCCCACAATGTCATTCCTACTTCTTGTGATGTGGGGAATTGACAATTAGTTCAATTTTGCTATAGCTTCAGTTTAATTTTGTTATATAATTTTGCATCTATGTTAAAGTAAGAGTTAAACACTGTTATTCAGTTTAGTTATGTTCTTTGTAATCTTGCTAACAAGGACTGTTGTGGCTCAAATGTAGCTAACAAGGACTGCCTGTGAGACAGATGAAGAGAAACAAGGACTGATAACCAGAACTTTGTTGTCTGTAAGAAGCAGCTCTCTAGCTGAAACTGGTTCTGTGGTTTGGGACTCAGCCAGCACAGACAACTCAGGAATTTTTGAGCCAAAGGTGAAAGCACACAGCGAGGAAGACTACGAGCCTTCATCCAGAAGACCCCCACAGATGACCACCAGATGACACTGCGCAAGTGCTAAGGGGGAGTGGAGTATGATAATGAATTCCTAGAAATAATTACAATAGTCCAGCCTACTTAGATAAGCTTTGTAATAAATAGGTGCATGCTTCGTGACTCGGTGTGCAAGTTAGGAGGAGCGATCCCCCTTGCACCCG
>Ga0065711_1027450_pt1:42500-49312 | contig 49312 bp, 21 predicted proteins | sample Hoacrofraction12_FD_59098 | JGI IMG/M metagenome (GOLD analysis project Ga0065711, IMG submission 59098) | Hoatzin crop microbial communities from Cojedes, Venezuela - Epithelial fraction 12 v2 (version 2) | ecosystem: Host-associated > Birds > Digestive system > Esophagus > Crop... | reverse complement strand
AAAGAAAGAAAGAAAGAAAGAAAGAAAGAAAGAAAGAAAGAAAGAAAGAAAGAAAGAAAGAAAGAAAGAAAGAAAGAAAGAAAGAAAGAAAGAAAGAAAGAAAGAAAGAAGGAAAGAAGGAAAGAAGGAAAGAAAGAAAGAAAGAGATAAAAGAGAAAGATGCTGGCGTTAGTTGATTCTGCTCTTTCTCTTATAAGAGTGAGCCAGGGTGAGCAGTGTACGTCAAGCTTCAGAAGGAAAATGATACCTTAGCACAGAGGTCATCCTATAGCTGGGTGAGCTTATAAGAAACACTACATTGACAACAAGTGAAATCCTAATACAGGCACAGCCAAGCACTTTGCTTTCACCCCATATGCAAAATGAGCTATGTCTATGGGAAACATTTCATTTTCCTCAACTTCAAGTTGAAAGAGCAGCCTAAGACCTGCTGCCTTTTCTCACCTGATGTGAAAGAGATTCTTTACAGTGAGCTTCCCTAGTTGGAATTTACCTGAGTCCTGACCTGAAAAAATACATAAATCTGAAGGAAGGTTTTTTTCATTTCCTTGGTTCAATGCCTACTCTTCCATGCACAGTTTCAATTCACACTGCTGCTCAAGATCCAGCAAATGCTGTGGCTCTACAGCAGCAAGAATGTAAGCGTGAATATGAAACCTCAGAACAACTTGCTGACTGCAGGTCAGCAATGTTGCTGTGTAACAAACATCTTGGTATGATAGTCTGATGACACTCTACGATGCTAAATATAAAAGAAAAGTATGACAAAAGACTATGGGCATCCAGGGCTTCCAGCTGTTGGTTCATAATTTCCAATAAAAATAGGTATTCATTACTATTGCATTCCAAGCAGAGAAGCACAGGTATGATATTTCAAACTAGCAGTGTATCACAAATATATTTCACAGTTTTATCTATAATATCAGTATAAACAATTAGTTATTGCAAATTGTACTGCAGACACAATTCAAAGAAGGCATTAAGCTACCAAGTCATCCTGGTATACAATAATAAAAGTCACGTTTTGGGATGCTCAAACGTCTTTCAAAGTTAATTTCAGCATCTACAATTCGATGCAAACCTGTTTACAGTGGAATTCCTTTGAATTCCAGGTAACTGAGTAACTTCATGACAAGCAACACAGACTTTCTGCTCACAAATGCTGCCCTGTGTAAAATGGGGAAAGGGCACTCAGCGTAAGCAGTGTCAGGGGAGGATATGATAGAAAGACAGGAGACTCCAGAGTAATGTTGACCAGTCATGACTTCCAAAAGACATGAGTTAATTTGTGTTAGCTCTTGTGGAAAATCACAGGAACTTACAGCTTAATGTTAAGGTCTTGCAAGTTGTCCCATTCTTCAGCGCTGTGGTGTTGCACACAGGGATGCTCCACTGCAAGATCTCTGTTGTATACGGACCTGTTATATAGACGTCCTTTATGCATGTATTTTGACCACAAGCCCTCACATGAAAAAAATCTTGCTCTGGTCACAGTAAAAAATCCTATCACCTTAAAATAAATTTAAAGCAGCAGTTTCTGTGAGAGTGCAGCATTTTGGTAAGCAGATACCTTCCACGCTTCCCGTTGGAAACTACTGCAATGCAAGACCATGGCTTGCTCTTGTGATGTACACAGACTATTTGTATTCTTCTGCTCCTGGACCATGGGACTAGACTGCAGTATTAATGAAAATGACCATAGCATTTTGACAAAACCGAGGAGGAGAAAAACTGTCATTATGTACGCTGGCCTATCAGACATATTATTCAGCATTATTATCTGCATCATACTGCTGAGACAGGATTGACTAGGGAAGGAGAGTGACGGCACAGGAACTGCACTGCTGTCACGTGGAACTCTATAAACAATCATTTGCAGAGCTATGATGGATTAAATATCCCCAACTTCCAACAGGTACTTTACTGCATATGTCTGTCTTTAAGTCTGTATATACTTCCAACAAAATTAACAAATTCACTTTATTCTTTGGCTTAAGTAGAGGGAGCAACAGTACAGTTTACCCGGGGAATTGTAGCCCGCAATTCCTCATGGCTGCAAAAGAAAAGCATAATTAGAACTTAATCTCTTACTAGTCTATTTATTCAGGCCATGTTTCTGTTTGAGCACTTCAGCAGAGAAAAAGCTGTGAACTCAAACTTTCCTAATTTTTACATTGGTGAAGTTCCCATTCTGGGACACCGGTGTGGAACTGAGAAACAAGTTGCAAGTGGTTTCAGAATGAGAAAAAAGGAGAAATACAGTCTGAGCATAGTGACCATGAAGCAGTATAGGAAAATATTCATGCACTCATCATCTAATATCAATAATCTCAAGGGTAACCCAAACAGATGCTTAATTCATGTAATGACAACCTATGTCTTGTTATAGTTTGCTTTCTCTCTCACACATATTTGTTTTCAAAATGTAATGCTTAAGAATTCAATTCCTGGAGTTTAACTAATCTGCTTTCTCTACTAAAGCATGAATAATATGCCTAAGTATTGCTAATTCAGCATTGAAAAATAAATTACACTTTAAGCCAAACAATTAACCCACAACTTCAAAATGCTGCTGTTTTGATGAATGTTGCAAGGAGAAATAATGAGGCTGCCCCCTCTGCTGCCCTCATCTTAAAATCTATGAAAATTTCACAGGATCAAGTAATATTAAATCAAGTTGTTGCTGACTCAAAGCTCCATCCAGTAACTCATCATAAAAGCAGCCTTACTCCAAGTTTTAAAATTAATCCACAGTGGCTGTGGCTTTTGAAGGTGCCAACCCCTACCATTCTGTGATTCTGTGATACTGTACACTCCTGTTGGCACAATGTGTGTCAAAAGCCATAAGTTACTTCCTTAGGGAAATACACTGCAATCCAACATGACTTGTTTAGAATTTGGTATTAATCTTACATCTTTATTCCACTGAAAATTTATAGTTATCTTTGACAAAAAGAGTCCAATATGGTTCAAATCTTCCTTCTGTAGAGTTATGGAGAAAAAAGCAGCAAGCCGTTCATACAGTTCTCTTGAAAACTACTGTGTCCTGTGACCCCAAGTCTTACAAGTCTGTCTGTATTCACTTGAACATGTCCAGAAAAACGTGGAAAAAAGAACTGAATTTCTGATGTAAAGATGGGGAAAGTCGAAACAAAGATATTAACAATCATAAACCAAATTGAATTTTATGTCTTCCTCATGAGCTGAAGAGTGCAAATATTTTCTTCTTCTTTTGCAACTGAAATGTAAGATTTTTGCTCTGTGCTTCCTCTGTAACACATGAAGGTATCACTGGCATTTAAGCACTGCAGAGAATTCAGAAACATCTTCTGTTTTAGGTATTAGCGAGGTCTCAATGACTGTAGAAGAAATATTGAGTCCAGAACTTGCATTTCAAGCATTGCGTTTTGCAAGTGTATGCGTGTACTTACTGGACGAGGACCACATTTTCCTCTTAGTGGCAACAGTTTATAAAGCACTGCATTCACAGTCAAAAATTTTTTTGGCCATAATTGAAAGAAGCCTAAAAACGTATTTCCTGTTTCAAGTAAAACCTGTCTTATATGCTAAGTCCTTTTAAAACTGTTTGTCAAACTTGTTCTCTCCTCACAGGAATTGCTTATTGAATTATAGCAAATCAACTACTTATAAATGAAAGCCTCCCTTCCCACAGACAAGCACCTACACGCATGTCCTTTGCATTCTTAAACATGTATTTCAATAAGATTGTGAGGTGAGAACATCCATTATAATACTCAGCAAGGAAAACCACTACTGAAATCATAACTGCCCTTCCACAGGGATCAAGAAACTAATTTTATGTGTGCTAAAACCTAACTACACTGGCTACACTGGCAATACTGATCTTTAGGGTTTGTTTTTTTTTTGACTTAGCAGTATTTTGATATTCTGGCTGTCATCTAATTTCAGGCAAGCGGTCTGAGGGACCTAAATGTAAAACTAGTACCATCTGACTCCTCCAGTCATTTACCAATGTTTTTGTAGGTGGAGTGGCAGCACTACAAAAGATGTAGGCAATGAATTATAGTGCTTAACGGGTACTAGCATAAAAAACAGGCTAGTCATCAGAAGCACTGATAACTCCAATGAACATTGTGTATCCACAGTCATAATTCCAAAATTTTCAGTGCTAAATTCCAGATTACATGAGAAGATTTACCATGACTTCATGCAATTTCTGAAATTATGACTACAAGTAATAACCTGTGAACATTGACTTGGCTGAAGGTAGAAATTTAGTGATCACAAAAACAGACTGGGAACCCAGTACTGGGACTTGGGCTAGCCTCAGTTTTTAGCCATGAGAACCTCCCAGGTTTCAGGCTCTCACCGGCACTAGAAATGCCAAATTAAATTCAGTAGAAGCAGAAGTAATCCAGTGATTGAATGGAAAGAAAGGAAATCCCATGCCTTGGTGTCTGTATTAAACTGTTCTGGTCTGGGACTTTTCAGCTAGAGACTGACTTACTCTTTTTTTCACAGACTTCCCTTTTGACCCTGGTCAAATCACTGATGGTACCATGTACCTGATTTTGAAAATGGGACAATTACCTGCTCCCACACCTCAAATCTGTGCTGCCAAACATACACGTTAATGTTTAGGAAGGACTTACAGCTCCAGTGAAGGAGACCACCAAAGGAATTTCAGTGTATATTGTACATGGAATGGAGGTTCAGCTCAACAGGATTTTGAAACACCTGAATTGGAAGGAAATTTGCTGGCTCTTGCTAAAGAAGAAAACTGAGTCTAAACAATAATTTTTCTGTACATACTACAGAGAAGTATGTTCTTTACAGGTAATAAAATCCACAAAATGAGGCATGAAAAGAATTCCCTGCCTCAGAGAGCTTGCCAGATTAGCATAGAGGTATTGTGGCAACGTAGCAGTATTCCTTTGCCTTCTGAAAATAGGATGTCCCCTCTCCCAAAACGGCTGTCTTACTGTCATTAGTAAACCCAGTGTTAGCACCAGCATTTAGTTACTGCTAAAACTTTTAGCAGAAGACTTCCATAAAATGTTCCCTGTGATCAAACCCAGGTGCTGGCAATAGAAACAAGGAACTCTGCCCATACATACCTTTCCTTCAGTGGAAAGATCTTAATCATAAATGGTCAAGAAATTCTTGGAAATCATTCCTACAGTGCTTGCATCTCCAACAACCAACCATCATCAACAGCACAGGGTATCTAAAGCATGTAATTCTAAGACATGTTTAAAAATAATGAGGTGTCGAAGACCACACTCATGGAGGTTGTTGAACAGTTTTCCACCACTCCACTTTATATGGTCTTGGCTCACACAAACTTCCCAGCTAAGGCCACATTCTCGACTCCAACCAGGCTGGATGGGGAGATGAGAAATGAGGCTTAGTTCTCATAGCTGGAGCCAAATTCAACTCTATGCTAGCCGGCAGGTATTGCACTCTGAAGATTGTGCCTTCAAACTCACCCTTAACAGGAATTCAGGCATCTTACTCTGAAGAACTGAAAAGGGTTTGCCTTGAAGACAAGAGCTGAAGTCCATGATTTTTAAAAAAGAAATGAGTAGGGAATCTTTCCCTCCCTGCAATATGAAGTCCCCGGAGATGACAAGAAACAATTAATACACCCACACAAGATGCTCAGTTCAGTTCTTATTCTGGATCCATCTCCCATTTCCCAGAAGAGTACACTACTTACCCAACTACAGGCTTTTCTGCAGTGTGTATTTCTCCCTGTTCTCCCCCTCTCTCTTCATGACATGCGTAAAAATACATACACAATCTTTCTCTCTAATCTAATTAGTGACTTTCTAGCTCTGTAATTCGTTGGGATAAGAAGCCTGGATACCAATTTTGCTTCAATGATTATTCAATCTACAGTTTTTAAATGGTCCTTGGAGGAGGGATTACAGCCAGCACCTGCCCTCATCACTGAGTCAGAGCTGTGTATTTGGCCAGATAAATGCCCTAATCATTAGGTTAAGTATTCAGATGCACTTTTAATGTAACCTACATGGGCAGTTGTCAGAACCAGCAAGGCTGCCCCTCTCACTGCACTGCAGCTGTTCTTTGGCTTCATTTTTGTCACTGTTGGTCACAAATACTCATGTCAAGAACCACAAGGAATAGTCACTTCTCCTCTGCTCCCCACAGCGTTAGATGTTCACCCTGAAAGGTGAGGATACTCTTACCGGAGTGAGCTGCTGGAAGGATAAGACACAGAAGGACTTTCTTCTCCCCTAGCTTGTGCAGAACCTGTGATGCTTGGTGGGCTCTGAGCAAAGGAACATAAAAATCACAGTTCCTGGGAAGGTTTGCTACTGACCAAGGCAGAAAGCACCTGGGTCAAGTTTGGAATTTTTCTGAAGAAACCCAAAAGCAGGAAAATTAAATGCTATGCAGATGTCATTGTCCAGATATGAGGCATTTATTGGCTTCCTGCACAGCTGAGTACAGGATGAAAGGGAAATCTAGACTGCAGCACGTGAGGCTGTCTGTAGTTCACTGACAGTTTCACAGACATTCATAGGCGTAGTTCACACTCACAGTTCCCCAAATGTGCCACTTCAGCACCAGTTTCACAAGGATTCTCTCTTGGTGGAGTGTCTCTGAGCATCCGCGGAGCTTCTGCTAATACACATAGGATATGGTGTAAAGATACATGTGGAGTGTTATTAACTGTGTAGATTAATTAAGCTAAGCTTGAATTTCGTGAATATGGACCTACTTTCTATATACATGAATGAATAGCATGTGACTACAAAACAAAGTATTTATGCTTTTGCCACGTCTAAGTAACCATAACTGTT
>Ga0065711_1027450_pt1:37500-40000 | contig 49312 bp, 21 predicted proteins | sample Hoacrofraction12_FD_59098 | JGI IMG/M metagenome (GOLD analysis project Ga0065711, IMG submission 59098) | Hoatzin crop microbial communities from Cojedes, Venezuela - Epithelial fraction 12 v2 (version 2) | ecosystem: Host-associated > Birds > Digestive system > Esophagus > Crop... | reverse complement strand
AAAAGTGATTTCCTGTTTTGGTACTAAAGAGCTACTTTAGCGCTTCAGTATTACTCAGGCTTGTTGTCCTGGGGCCCAGTGTTGCTGTTCTACTCCCTGGTTACTCAAGCAAAACTCCCATTTAGTAGTGACTCCCAGTGAATGAAGACTTCAGGACCGGGCCCACAGGACGTCCTCCTTACCCGAGTTGAGATCAGTTTCCTTCCTACTGCCTGCAGCGAGTGTCCATCTCGCAATGGAAAGATAGGGCGGAGCAAGGGGCAGAATAGCCAATCCGCAAAAAATTTGCAGCTCTGAAAATACTTCGCAATCATCCAAAGATGTTTTTTCCTTGTCTAGATTGCATTCAATCCATGACCTGAGGCATTAATTTTTAGCCCTTCAGAAGACCAAACAGTAGCATTGCAAGCAGCTCTGCATTACCATGTACATCATGAGTGTGCTTCAGCCTGGAGGCCGTACTTTTAGGGGTCACCTTGTAATTCTGTTTTCATGCCCTTTTGGTTCTCAGCTGCCCTATTCTGAGAGTTGAGTGCCAATTATAGAGGGGAGGGGAGGGAATGGGACATTTGAAATATCATGGCTGGGGCCATTACAAACCCTATGTATTTCTACACTTCAAAGGAAACAATGCAAAATAAATATAATTATACGCTATGAAAAATAACCAAATAAATGCTTTCCTTCCTTTGCAAAAATGTTCACTCATCGGGTGTTTGTATGGTCACAGGAAAGAAAAGTGTAGGTGAGGCATACACTGCTCTTCATGTCACATCTTCACCAGAAGACTAAGCCATGCAAAAAGAGATTAAACAATATTCTGCCAAAGATGTGGTATCACATGTTTTCTCATGTATTCTGCAGTTTTCACTTTCCCCTTTTCTAAGCAATGCATTCCACAGTGGCAACAGCTTCTAAGGGATCAGATACAAAAAATGGACTGTGACACTGTATATTAATACACCTCAGTTCTCTTGAATCTTCCGGTCAAGGTAAAATAAAAAAACAAGGATAAGGAGAGAAATTGGACACCAGACGACCATTAGAAGTAAAAGAATGGCCTGAACTATCACAGCCTGGGTTGAATCCTCATTCAGGCTGTGACAGCACGCAATGTCCAGGTTGAACTTATTTCAGTCATTTGGTTAAAGTAAAATTTGAACCTTAATATGCTCTTGCCCTAGGGAGACCAAGGACTGGTAGCACTTCAGATCCTACCCATTGCCACGCATGTATGCTCTATGTTTATCCCTCTTTCCCTTGTTTCAGATATCAAGACCTCATTGATTTAATTGTTCATCACTTTAATTACCAAGACATTACCACATCTAAAGAGTAAGAAGTCTTGAGAGTTTGCACTTAAAGGCTAAAATGTTAACAGATTGCAGGTTTATTTAAACTGAATATGAAGAACAACCTTATAAAATAAACATTTATTTAAACCAAAAATATTATATGTTTTCTGTGCTAGTTTAGCTCTTCGATGATTGATCATGATCTAAACAGTTGCTTGGCCTATTATTTTAATTAATGCCGCAACTTTTTTCCTTGCAAGGCACGTATAATGCATTGACTTTACATAGTGATCAAGTTATAGGAACACTTATTTGAAAATTTGAAACATGGAACTTTGTTTCTCCTCTACTTGCCAAAATTCTCCTCAGAATGCCATAGAATCTGTGCAAGCACACAGGAAAAAGTTTAAGTCCGAAGGACGGCCTCTTGTTACGGTATTTATTCTGGACTATAAATTGACAGAATTACAAGATGCGGTGTAAGTCCCTATGGATAACTGTTCCTTCTGCAATTTATTATCTTTTGACTAATTCACAGGAATCACATCAAACTGACGACTTCTCCAAACCATACCTTAATGGACACTTTGGACACTTGTGCTCAGAAGGTTTTGTGACCTGAGAATGCTGAGAGTTGTTGTAACATGTCTATCAAAGTAGGAAAGTTCAAAGGGAGAAACAGCATGAAAAACACAAGTCCCTCTGAGTTATACAACTACAAGGGCACTCATATAGAAACAAACCACAGCAGCAGCTCTGAGGCAGCCACATTCACATCCCAAGCAGCACGGGGCAATATGGAGAAGACTTCATTATTATTCATTCAATTAGGCAAACTTCAGAAGGTTTGGAAACATTTCCCAAAATCTTTAGCTGAAGTTTATTTCAGATGCAGATGGGTTACAGCTGAAATTTCATAATATATTTTTATGGAATCATGTTCCTAGAGTGATTAGACAAAGTAAACAGCCATCAGTTTTACTTTATTTCCATACAAAATGTACTTAATGAGAAAATTAATCAAGCCTCATATCGCTCAATTCACAATTTTGGTAAAAATAAGAAGGTGTCCAATCAGAGTGGGTTTTTTTTCTGAATTCCGTCTCTCACCTTGGAGAGTTGGAATCAAAAATTTTGTTTCAGTATTACTTGTCATAAAAATCATATAAATAGGTCAGTCTCAATTAACATCAATTTATCTTTCA
>Ga0065711_1027450_pt1:0-32500 | contig 49312 bp, 21 predicted proteins | sample Hoacrofraction12_FD_59098 | JGI IMG/M metagenome (GOLD analysis project Ga0065711, IMG submission 59098) | Hoatzin crop microbial communities from Cojedes, Venezuela - Epithelial fraction 12 v2 (version 2) | ecosystem: Host-associated > Birds > Digestive system > Esophagus > Crop... | reverse complement strand
TAACGTGAAAGTGAGGAAATCTGGTTAAGGATTTTAATAATTATGGTTTAACTTTTTTTGAAGAACACGTATTTTCTAACTCAGGTCAGTATTAAACTTCACCTGCCAAAACTGCTCCTGTGCCTTACGGCAAGTGCAAGCGGGAGCACTGCTGGCGAGCTCCCTGGCTGGATTAATTCTAACACCTGAAATATAGTCGGATGTTACATGACTGGAGTCAGAAAAGCACGATGATAGGGGATGTAACCCTGGTTACGTTCACTACCTAGCAGGGTGTGTGTGTGCATGTGTTCATATATGCACTTATGCAACAGACTTTCATCCATGTATTAATGAGTTATTCATTGTCCCTGGAAATTGAAAATCTAGACACTTACAGTGTTAGAGAAACAACAACTTTCCTACGGACAACAGTGACATGCAAATAGTTTGCTATGTGCACACATCTTGCATCTCCTCTGCACTTTACTTCACCTTCTGCTTTGACAATTCCCAATAAAACAATTTAAACAAAAACTACAGTAGCAGCAAATCTTAATGATGAGATAACTATGCCTCCATCTTCCACCTTACAGATCAGGAGCTCATACATCTGTTATTGTACCAGGCAGCAGGTATCTCTCAGGGGCACCCCAGAATCAAAGCTCACTGAAGAAAGTGTCTGTTTCAGATGTGTTTTATGTGAATTTAATTAATTTGTCATGGAATTCTCAATTCAAAGGTTTTGTTCTAGAAACATAGATATAAAATGTATTTATATATGTATATTTACTATGGATTTTGTTACATATATATTTTGCTAGGTACAGTGAAAACTAAAAACTGGGAGAGAAATATCACTAAATAAGTTACTACACTAGGTGTGCAAAACAATTTTTACTTTACAAAGTGTCCATTATTTAGTACTTGTAAAATGTAGTGATTTCATTATCTAGATTAAAATTATTATATTGGTTTCACAGGTTCAAAAGATGGTCTAGTGCTCTGAAGCACAACAAAGATGCTCTGAAGCAGTGTGTCCCTTGTTTATGCACCAGCCATATGTTTCTCAGGGCCTGGGGGGTGACTGTGCCACCGCTGAATGAAAGAACAGGGGTCATCAGCCAGAAGGCGAGGAACCACGTCCATCAGAAGGATCTGTACGGAGGGAGTGCGCATAAGCCCTGCCAGCAGCTGTTGACCCAAGGTAAGAGATACAGCTGCAAGTCTGAGACTGCAAAAACAGTGGGGTAAAGGGGGAATGCACTGAAAAACAAACTGTCTCGAAATGTTTCCCATAAAGATTCTCAAGAAATGTCAGCTTTGCCCCTGAAAGGGGCAAAGCTGACATTTCATACATTGTCCTCCACATAAATACGCGCAACACAACATACAGAAAACGTACAGGTTTTTTCCTGTCTGCCTGGTATCTTCAGTCTGGAGAGAGGAAGACACAAAGAAGGACATAAGGGCACATAGCCAGTGTATGATTTGCCATATTGACAAAAATGTTTGGATTTCAAAACATAGTTGAGCAAGAGAGATACGTAATTTATGTCAGCAAATCAGACAGTATCACAAAACCAGTAGGAAACCACAATAAACCACAGTTTTGGAGAATGTTCCATGATCTCAAACTGCAGAAAAGTGACACAAGATTGAGAAGTGTAACAAAAGTAAAATCTAACATATGCATCTTATTCTCACATGTCCAAAATCTTTCTTTTATTCTCCCTTCAACAACTTTTCACTGGTTCACTCCCAATTACTGCAAAAAAATATCATGAATGCAAAGTAAAATGAACAGGGTCACACTGAACAACAGCCCTTGCTTGAACAAAAGTAGAAGAACTTCTGTTGTGGGATTTACGGTGTTCATAAATTTGCTTTGCAGGATTGCATAGCTGATATATTGCTTTTCCAACCTCATAAAACACAAAAACTAGTGTCTTTAAAAAAAAAAAAAAGTAATAGCCTAGAAAATAAGATCAACAAAAACCTCTGTGAATTCATTATTTTTTACTTTGTGGCTGACATGAAAAGCAGGATTATACTGATCAACATGTGGAGGGAATACAATGTGTGTAAGAATTCAGTGTCCTTTGTAGGAGCTTGTGCCATCGGAAGATCCAGATAACTGCAAGGCCTAAAACAATAACACAGGGAAACAAAAGCAAAGATTTTTTTCACCCTTTGTCTCTCATATGGTCGCATGCACTAGATGTGACATTGGATTGCAACAGGAGGAAGAGGGTCTACAGTACGAATATTCCCATTTGTAAGTATGTGCTAGTTCATTACATTATTTAGGAGGTACAAGGACTATTTAGAGGTGTAAAAAGATGTGGGAAATACACTTTACTGCAGAGCACAATGCAAAGAAATTATTTCTGGGAAGGAATGAGGCGCTGAATCTTGCAAGGGCCCTTCTTGGAGTGGCACAACTCCCCTTACGCAGGTCACATAGCAAGAGGTCTAGCTAGCCTTTAAAGTCTAGAAAGCTGCCTACTAAGCTGAAGTGGCACTACTGCTACCACAGATTACGTGTCCAACAACAATACTGCAATCTGAATTAGGCAGGCTCCTGAACAATGTAAGAGAAAAGGGTTCAGCTGAACAACAATAATATCTGTTTTCCTGAAATCACACCCAAAAAATCCTTAATTAACTCCCCACTCATCATTTTAAGTATTTAATCTGCACAAAAATCAAAGAGCAAGATATTTTTTCCCCATAGACAAATGATGGAAGTCATTTCCACAGCTATGAGTAAAGACCAAATGGAACAACTTCATACTGGTAATTATAAAACTATAAGCAAGGTTGCTGAAAGATTCTGAAGTGTGCCCAGGCAGAGATCTAAAAGTCTAATATCATGCAGAAGAACATGTCCACCGCATGTAGACAAGCACTCCCAGAGATGGTTGTTACACTTCAGTTGACTATTCCAGTGTTTACTAAGTCATAAAGCAAGAAAAAGCAACAGACACTATGTCTTCGGGCAAAGAAGGGAGAAAGGGCACTTTGGTTAATCGCACCAGTGGGAAAATCACTTCATAGCTGCTTTCTGTAAGTAGCTACTGTTGGCCACTGGCCGAGGCAGAGGATATCAGTCCAGTGTAGCTGGCTGCCCTAAATACCAGGCTCTTCAACACAAGAAAGGAAGATATAGAGTCTTCCAGAAGGGCATTGAACATCGAAAATTATCCAGGTAGAATATTTAGTGAATTCAACATAATTCAAAACTAACAGAGGGGAAGAAACAAGATGTAGTCTCACCAAACGTGGTCTTATTTTCCTCTTCACCATCATATCTCTAATAATCCACACCTAAACAGTATACGTGGAGAGGAAGGTAGCAATAAGGTATGAATCCATGCAACATATTCATCACAGACCCAACTTAGTCTCTATACTTCTTTCCTTCGGCTCTCTTAACCAGCTCTAGGGGTTGCCATCAATTTGACTTTCCCTTAAAGTGGTGCAGGGAGCAGAGATATGTGGATAAGGGAGCTTTCATCATTTTACATGCTTATGACTTGTTTTTTACAAACAAAACTTCAGCAGAATTTTAAATATTTTCCTTTCTGCAGTGTCCCTGACAAAGTACCATTTACTCAGTGAAGACTCAACATCTTCTATTCCATCCTAACATGCAAGCTACTGTCCCTAAACAAATTTGTTCAAAAATGAAAAGTAATCACTTCATTTCACATTCCACACTTTTAAGTATCCAATTCAAATAAGATTAGCTGCCATGTAACTTTTACTTTCATAAACAATTCAGTAACTTACAGAAAACATCAAGTGATAATGCCACAGGTTTCTTGGTTTCACATTTTGGGAAGACAGCAGAAAATTTTAGAAGAACAATGAATCTTCTGACCAACTATGCATCTAGTTGCAGCTGCTGGAATAAGCAGGCTAAATATTTTACACCCAATAGTTAAAAATGTTGTCACTCATGAAAGCAACATAATATTCATTGAAATTTAATAGTGGAAAAATCTTACATGCTAATGATATATTTCCTCCAACTGCTCCCAAATGTTCTGCTTTTTAATACAGGTTCCAGTGAACAGTCATGCAGCAAGACACATCAGGTATTAATTAAACTGAAAGATGCTAATAATGAGATTACAGGCTTGCTTACATTCACTGAGGTGCTCAGGCATGCCTTGCTTCAAAGGAAAGTATGTAAGTTACACGTATTTTTGAAAGCTTTCGTATCTCTCTCCCCACTAAGACACACAATCTTCTTATTGTCTCCTTAACAGTCATGTTTTAAAGAGACCAATTCTAAATGTACAGAAAAAATACAGATTCCTAGTGCTAGGATTACCTGTAAAACCAATCCTAATGTCAAAGCTAGAAAACAGATCGCAGGTGCAGAGGGAGAGTGTCTGTGTGAATTGAGAGCTTTAATCTTTCAAACGAACAATGAAAACGTTGACAGACTTGAAATCAAATTCTCTTCTTGCAACATTCCTTTTTTGTTTGGCTCAGTGACAGGTAAGCTAAAAAAATATGCAGCTCTTTCGAGCATAAGAGGGAATCATAGAATCATAGAATCATAGAAAGTTTTGGGTTGGAAGGGACACCTAGAGGTCATCTAGTCCAACCCCCCCGCAGCGAGCAGGGACACCACAAACTAGATGAGGTTGCTCAGAGCCCTGTCCAACCTGGTCTTGAATGTTTCCAGGGATGGGGCCTCCACTACCTCTCTGGGCAACCCGTACTCTTTCTCAGGATATTTGTTCTTGGTGAACTATTTCAAAATAACCCTGCTCTCTATTGCTACATCACTCAGACAGAAATGCACTGTTCTGGTTACAAACAGCTAGGAACGTATTTATATGCAAAGAAAGGATTCTTGTAGTATTTTGTGCCAATAAGCAAGCAGAAGATAATTTTGTAATTACTTAAAAACAAGTAGGGTTTTACTTAGAAGGCATGTGACCTAGCCTTTATTGACGTACATGCAAGTCGCCACAGAAACTCTAAATATAAAAATAATCAGGAGCTTTACTCTATGTTTAGTAATGAAAAAGCTGCCAATAACTCCCTCCTTTGGTGGCTGATTTAGTAAAACTTCTATGCAGACAGTAAATTTCATGTTTTAGTAGACATGACAATTGCATTCTGGATGTTAAGCTGTAAGACAAACAGAAATCAATATTCCCCAACCTGAGCATGAATTTTGTCAGCTTCCAATTATTATCTTGCTTGTGGGAAAGATCAAAGAATAATTGAGGTTCCTGGTCTTGATGTCACAGAATGGGTAGAAAGTTTCAAATGTGAAGAGATATAATCCCAAATATAACATGCTTAACCTGGCTACCTTTGATAAACAGTCTGTAGGTGGTTACTGAAGTCATATGCATTCTGTGGACCATAGATCTCACAGGAAGAAAAGCAAACTACATTATGCTTATATTACTTACATAGTCATTTTGCCTTAATCCTCAGGTGAAGGGAAATTTAATTTTACAGCTATACTATAATTTAGTCTAGTTACTACAACAATATCTCCTTCAAACTGTTTTGTATTGGAAAATATCACTTACAAGAAAACTCATTAAAGAGCAAACACATGCATTTACCACATCTGCAGACACAAAATTAATTTATTAGTAAACTAGACAGGAAAGAATCAGTTCTCTTGTAGGAAATGGAAGTGGAGTTTTTCATTTTTTGAATGAAGAAGGGTGAGGAAAAAAGACAACCCGAAAAGCACTGTCTTTTAATCTGAAGTAAGGGTACCGTGGGTGCCAAGACTGAAATGCAGTTGTACAAGGATGGAAGGTCATGCTGGTGGACAACCTCAGCACAAATCACATCCCTTCGTTCATTAGCTGGAAGCACTAGCATAAAAACATCAGTAGCGACAGATATGCATCCAGATACAGACTCTTGAACGTCAGCTGCCAAGGGACTGCCAATTTCAGGCAGTCAGTACTGCAGAGCCTGCTGTGCTGGCATAGCCTCCCCTCCGCATTATGGTGCTGTGGCTCTATGAAAGGGACCGAAATCTCTGTTTGTCTCTCAGCTGCTCTGTTTTTGACATCGTGTGGTTAATTTTAGAGCAGGTAAAATCTGGAAGTAGATTATCAGGAGAAGACAGTTTTGAAGAACTGGCACAATCTCTCTTATGTGAAGGAGATACACAGCTCCCATCTCTTTACTCCCAAAAGTGACTCTGCCCCTCTTCAGAACTAACATATAAACTCCATCCCATCTCTTTGACAGTCTCATTTCAAAGTGATTTCAAACTCGCAAACCCATTGACGCTGAACTACAGCCTATCTACTTGCTAATAAAGCCATTTGGGTATGTGCATTTAAAAACATTTTCAAAAGATTCAGGTGAATAAAATTTGGAGATGGAGGGAATTCTCTCTGTGAAGTCTCTGATCAAACAATGTTAACGCTGATGTAACCAGGACATTTTCAGGAACCCATGAGCTTCACATATTCACTTTTTAGAAAGCACGTCAACATCCAAAGTAGGTATTTTGAGGTGGGATATAGCAGGTGTAATCTCAGAAACCTCTTACACCGGTTGTCTCAGTTTCATACCACAAAGTCTATGGTAGATCCCAATGCAAAACATATTCTTACCAGGCAGTCTGGTTACTCACATTTGGTTCAGGAATCAAAGAAATACCTTTCTCTAAAATCTACATCACACAAAGGCACTCTGTACAGAACTCCAACGATTATTCTTAAACTCTCCATGAACACATGAAATCTCAAGCTCTTCTGAATCTACTTACATACAGTGCTTTTCAAAAAACATAGAAAACCACATGCTTTTCTATGCTATATAGCATCTATATTGTATTGTTGCAGTAGTTTATAAAACAGATTTGCTCTGGCAACTTCCTTTGGACTCTGCTTTCTTTTTTTTTTTGTGTAAGAGATGGTAACAATATTAATAGGATAAATTCCCAAAGGCTTCTTATAAACTGCATTTGTCTTTGTCACTACCACCTACAGTCTTCCACAGATACCTTTTTCATCACCTCTAATTCCAGAAAAAATCCACACAGTGAGGAGAAAAAACTGAAGCCTACGCACCAACCCCTTCTGAGTTTATCATCTACCACAGAAGCACGACAAACAGCAATTTCTTACCAATGCATGCATACCAGCAGAAATCTCTAACACAGGTTCAGTTGTGCTGGGAGGTTCAGTTATGCCCTGTTCTTGCTGCATTCTATTTCGTTTGAGAGACATACACAGCACAAAAGCAGTATTTACCAATATAACTGAACATACCTTACCAGTACTTTACTGGTACAGAATCCTTCCCTGGACCATTATTTTCATGCTTTATACAAGATAGAGAAGCTTTCAAAAAAAGATAATAACACAAGTAACCACCCAGTGTAAAGAACAGTTTATTGCATGGGGGGAATGCATGTCTTAATAAATGAGTTCCTTTCTTTTCACTTCTTGTAGCTATGACAGAGATTCAACCATGCTTCCTGGAAAGAGGAAAGAAACAGTATCTAAAAGAACCAAAACACTATTTGAAAATTTCAGGCAAGGGGAAATATGTTTCAAACCAGAAAAAAACCCAATATCAAAGAAAACAGGGGAGATTCTATAGTTACAGATGTTCAAATGGGTATTTGGATTTGGCACAAACTAAATTCTCAAAGAAATAAAGGTAGTGGAGATTAATTCCCTGGATGAAAATAAACAAAGGAAGCTTTTTCTTAAACACTTGCAAGGTGTGCATACGTGAAGTGCCACTGGTTGTATTCAAAAATTAGATTTTTCTTTAAAAAAAAATTAAACAGAAGAACATTTGATTCCAAACAGAACTTCTTTAACAGATGGATAGAGGAATGGCAGAATAATACAATCCCGTCTGCTGTCTGAGTCCCTGCTGAGAGCTACATTCAAGCTGATAATACAATTCTATTTGTGGCTAAAATCATGCTGTACTGGCTGTTTAGCTCCTCAGGTTTTTTTGTTGAGGGGGGAGAGGTTGTTTTATTTTGCTTTTACTTTAATATTATGAAGTATTGCTAAGAAGTCAGCCAAAAATGTTGAATATGTTGCCTTTTATTTCAAAGCTACTTGTACAAAAATCTGAATTGAAAGCATCTTCTGAAACCCAGTGCAGGAAAGGATCTGAACAAAAGTTCAGGTCCGTGCATTCCCAGAACAAGCACCATGGGTAAAATGACTGACTAACATTGACTTCAATAGGGTATGTATGTATTCTTAAAACAGAGTATAGGCATAGATGTTATCTAAAAAGCACTGAATCATTAAGTTGTCGTGTTCATAGCTGCTCCTTTTTCAAACATGCATAGCAGATATGTCTGTTAATTTAATAGGATTGATATAAAAAGCCAGAGTGGTTGATTTCTGAACAGTAGAAGAGGTTGTATGTTTTACTGGACATGGACCTGAAGCAAATTATATAGGCAAAATTTATCCAAACATGATTTAAACTATTACAGTGCTTTTGTAAATATGTTTATGCAGAGAGAGAGGGGAAGAAAAATGACTTATTCACTTTTCATGTTGATGTTAAAATAGAAGCAAGAAAGGTAGACCAAGACACTTTGAACCGAGTTGCACCAAGGTACAAAAGGATTTAGTGCTCATTCACTATATGTGGATTCAGTCCGGCTCTGTGACTACTGCAAGATCAGCATCAATTACAATTCTGGTTGCAAGCTTACACTCATTGCCAAAAATTATTTTTTTCATGGACTAGACTTATAGATGTAAGATGAATTCTAGGGGCAGAAACACCACCACATAAAAACTGAACAAGGTCTTTACCATCTCACCAGCATCATGGTCTTTTTCATGTGAGGGGTTGACTTACGTGGATATGAAAACGTGAACATGGTTTTCAGTTGATTGTCCAGGACATTTTTTACCATAGTAGACACAATTCATTCTATATGACAACAATTCATTCTATATGACAATGTATATGTGTAACGTAATGTATGATAGTGTTGATTATACAGAAGTTGTTGCTTGCCTAGAAATAATGTACCAAATACAATGGCATAGAAATATGTCTTCTAATGTATGGCAATATTATTTTTTTAAATTATTAGTTAAAAAATTGCAAAACCAGGAATACTCTTGGACGCTATTCTCTATAATATGATTTTATTCTGAAAACCTAAATCAAATTATAGTCTTCATGCACCTTTTTATAGATCTATTTGTATAATATATATTATACAAATACTAAAATAATATTAAAAATTATGTCACTTCTCTTTTATTTCAGTAAAACTCTAAATCCAAGGATTTAAATGTTAAGGCAGATTTAATTTGTAATAACCAATATTCAAAATAATTTGAAACTTAAATGTGAAATGTTGTCACTGACCAGCACACTGAGAAGTCTTCTGATACTTTCGCAGGTGTGGAAATTTTATTCCTTGTAAGGGACCTGACAGAGATGGCCAGGCAGATCAGTCTCTGATAAAATCAGCATTTTTTGACCTACTTTTTATAGTCAGGATCTAGTTCAGACCAGTGAGGCAGAACAGAAAAAAGCCTGTACCTGGCTTTCAGGTCGAATGCTCCTCTCTCCTCCCTACTGTAATGAATTCAGGAATTTAGGAGCCTAGCATTTCACCACAGCAATTTTGCCTGCCTTTTGTGTGGGGTCCCAGTATTTTTGGTTCTCTTTGAGGTGCTCTCACCACACTAAATCTATCTTTTTGTTAATCCATATTTTGAACCATTTTCATCTACCTCTTTCTTCAAGAAACAGAGAATTTATTACCAAATCCATAGATTTTTAAAGCCAGAAGAGGTTAATAATCTTGCATGACTTGGCCTCCTGTGACTGGGCAGTCCACAGAATTTTGGCTAGCTATTTTTAGTTGAAACTTTGACGACTTCGCCTTCAAACTCTTTCATCTTATTAGGTCTCTGCCTGCCTGACATGAAAGAGCTTAATGAGATCAGTGTGCAGCCACCACCATTCTCACCTTTTCAAACCCCAAGGCCTGTACTAGAGAAAAGACTTTATATTACGCTTGGCTCACTTAGAAGAATAAGAGAAATCTGCAATTTCTGTTCCAAATAGTTCCCAGAACTTCAATGCACAGGAATGTTCTTCCATTCCTGCCCTTTCAGAGAGCTGAGAGAGATTTACAAAAACATTTGGAGACTTATAAGTGCTATTCCTCTATGGTCTCCACCTCCTATCTGGCCATTTTCTAAAATCTTCTCATTTCATGTACAATTACTGCTCCACTTCCTCCTACTTCAATGGATTCCTCCTTCTGTTTTATCAATAGCAGGGAGGGAAATCCCTTTTCTAGACAATATACATGCCTGGTTCATTTTTGAACATTAAGAATATTTTCAGTTATTAAAAACTTGGTTTACTTTCTCTCCAAACCATATTCATTGCCTCCAATCTTTTTTTTTTTTTTTTTGCCACTCAAATTCAATAGAGATGAAGACAAAATGCTGAAAAAGAGAAGGAAAAATAAAAAGTACAAAAAAAAGTTCAGCATTTCCACCTAGGTTTTTATATTAGATTTATTTAAAAGAGCTCTGAAGTAATGTGGTGGGTTAACCTGGGCTGGCTGCCAGGTGCCCACCAAACTGTCCCCTCATTCTCGTTCCTTAGCAAGGCAGGGGGAGAGAGGAAGATGAAAAATCTCGTGGGTCGAGATAAGAACAAGGACATTGCTCACCAATTATTGTCACAGGCAAACCAGACACAACTTGGGAAAGATTAATTTAATTTATTGCTAATTAAAAATAAAGTAGGATATTGAGAAAACAAAACAAAAGACACTTTCCCCCCATCCTTCCCTTCTTCCCAGGCTCAGCTTCACTAACGACCCTTCTACCTTCTCCCACCACTCCAAGTACACCAGGCAGATAGGGAATGGAGGGTTTCATTCAGTTCATAACACTTTATCTCTGCTGCTCATTAGTCTTCACACTTTTGCCCTGCTCTATCAGGGTCCTTCCCACAGGCTGCAGTTCCTGCAAGGAGCCTACTCCACCATGTATTCTCCACGGGCTGCAGCTTCCTTCAGGACACATTCACCTGCTCTGGCGTAGTGTCCTCCATGGGGTGTAGGGTGGGTATCTACTCTCACATGGCCCGCCATGGACTGCAGGGGGACAATCTACTTCACCATGGTCTCATCCATGGGCTGCAGAGCAATCTCTACTCAGACACCTGGAGCACCTCCTCCCCCTTCCTTCTTTGCTGACCTTGGTGTCTGCAGGGTTGTTTCACATTTTTCTCACTCCTCTCTCTCTCACAGCTGCTGTGCAGCATTTTCTACCCTTTCTTAAACATGTTATCACAGAGGCACCCCCAGCATCACTGATTTGGCTCAGCTTTGGCCAGTGAAGGGTCCACTTTGATGCTGTCTCTGTGCAACACAGGACAGGACCTGAAGTCTTCCCATAGAAGCCACCCCTGCAGCCCCTCCCCCCCCAACCTTGCAATTTAAATCCAATACAGTTAACAATACATTACTGATTCAGAAAAGGGTTTTGGTCTGCTTTTTTCAGTATTTATACCAGTACTACGAAACAGGGATACCCATACAAAGAGTCACAGACAGAGCAGGACTTTAAAAAAGTAACTAACCATTCATAATTACATTATTTTAGTTATTAGATTGATTTTGAGTATGTGAGATAGTGAGATAGTAACATAACTAAGGTTTATGTAACAATGAACCATTTGGAAGCACTTACGTTATGCAGTCTCCAGTTATGCAGCACAAATTAGTTGGGACTTGAACACTAAATGAGTAGTTTCTTGCTCTCAGTGATTAAAATCATTGTAGAAGTTAATGGACTCCTCTGTGAATGGTTTGGCGTACAGTGCTGAAGCAACAAAAAGTGACTGCCATCCTTCAGAATGCTGCCAGGGAATCCATAGCTTTAGAAATTAATATTCCACTTTCAGAGCACAGGTAGACCTTTCCACCCTCTGCTGGGTTACATAATAACAGGCACGCAGTGAGAGGGTGTGCATGTTGTCCAGGCAAAGTGATGCACTTGGATGTTCCATTCCTAAAGGACAATAAGCTCATAAGTATTGCGCAGACATTTATGGTTTGCAGAGCATGCAGAATGAATCAGGTTATGTTTTAGGAGCTATAACATGTTAAATTGTGACGGCAAAATTAAAGAGATTGCTCTCAAACCTCAGTGACTACCCTTTTTTAATACGTAAGTAAGGTATGGTGGTTATTCTGACAGAGTTCATAAGAAGACAAAACTGTACCAGTCTCTAAGGCAGCATCATTTGCTTACTACTAAACAAGATGACACTTCTTCTCTTGTGTCAATTTTTGAGAGGCTAAGGCTTGAAAATGTAGATTTCTTCCCAACTGGGTCAAGGTGCTCAACCCTATATTAGTAAAGCGTTTCCTGCTCCATATCCACTTCTGAGACAGAGTCACAAAGAATGAAGATAAAAGTTGCTATAGGCATATGCTCAAATCAGTGGAAATGACCAAGGTGAAATGACGAAAAATGTGTAGCACGCTTTCAACATGCCTTTCAATCAGAAGCTCCTCGTGAAATGAAAATTACTTATTTTAGTGTTTCACATTAAGAATAATTCAACTGGAGGCTTGATCCTTCATAACTATGGGGGCTTTGTGTTATTGTGGTTTGATTTTGTGGTTTGATGTCCTGGTTTGCCCAGCAGTCAGAAAAAAGACATCAGATCAAGATGCGTACTTTCAAATAGGCCAGAAACTGGAAACAACAAATCTTCAAAACAAAGCCCAAAATCTGGTCTGAAGAGATGAAATCTGAGGAATTTCAGGTTCTGGCAAGTTTCAGACAAGTGTCGAATTTTTTTTCCTATGATTGTCCAGAATCTTTGAGCTTGCACAGCGTTTTGTTACTGGAATAAAAACCATGAAGTGGCAGTGCGGCTGGATGGTCCTGTTGGTTCTAGACTGTCAGCAGTCACCAACTGAAATTCACAATTTTCTACAGCACAATATTGTAACAACCATGTAGGTAAGCAAAACATGGGGCAATAATTTAAGTTACGCTGAGAAAAAATAAAAGGAAAAAAGTGAAAATGGTGGAAACACAACGGACATGTAAGCAGCAGGTCAATAGTTTGCTAATTAATTGTCCTATCTTAAAGACCACAACTAAAAATGATTAGGATGAAGTAACTTTAATCTGTAACATTCTATTTTGTGTTTACTTCTATTCACGTAATTCTCTTTGATTGTGATTTGAAACATGATACTGGGAAAAGGTGAACATATGCTAAAAAGCAGTCTACTACTAAAAGGTTAGCTTCCCTCTCTTTAGCAGCATGTATTATTTTTTAAACAGAAGAGATAAATCAAAATGCAGCTCGAACTTTGAGATGGATTATTAATGAAATGATTTTTTAGTTGTTGCAGATTCTAAAGAAAATACTTAAGAGATAAAAAACATTTCAGTCAGTATGCAGACTCCCTTAAATTTTGTGCAATAGAGAGCACATTAATTCAGAAAATCCTAGCGCACACCACCAAAGCAAATCTATGACACAATATAAGGAAAAATCCTTACACTCAATACCTGACCTAACCCTTCACCATGCGGGTGGTGAGGCACTGGCACAGGCTGCCCAGAGAAGCTGTGGCTGCCCCCTCCTTGGAAGTGTTCAAGGCCAGGTTGGATGGAGCTCTGAGCAACCTGGCCTAGTGGAAGATGTCCCTGCTCATGGCAGTGGGGTTGGAACCAGATGATCTTTAAGGTCCGTTCCAACCCAAAGCATTCTATGATTCTGTGATTCTAAGAACTAAAATGTTTAATTTTCCCAGAATCATCAAAAAGTTTCTTCACTACTATACAATTAAAAAACGCTTCCTTTGAAGACAATTTAGTTCAATATATAATTAAATTGTAGTGTATTACAAATATGAAAAAATTAACAAGGCACAAAGCAACAAAAAAAAAGTTCAAGCTCCAATTTTAAAATATAGGCACATGCAATTGCAGATGGCCAATACGTCTTTACAGCTAAACGGTCTAAGCAAGAAAAGCAAGTGTTAGGAACGTAACAGGGCATCTGCGTGAACAAGTGTCCAACTACCTAGATGAAGTATTCAGACAATACTAAATTGTATTTTGTGCACAGGAGGTCTATCATCTTCTAATCACCAGTGTTACCTGACAAACATTATGCTTTACCTACAAGTACGTAATCAAAATAAATCCTTAATTTGCTCTTTCACTGTTAGAAAGGCCTCTCTCCTTCCCACGTATCCCAAAACACACATCAAAAGGGTTGAGCTCAACACAATCTTGATGTTGAAGTGCATGTTGCAGTTCCCATAACACAAAAAAATAATAACCACTGTGGATTCTGATGATAATATCTTTCTTACTTTTCTTTACTGTAGTCATAAAATAATTGCTGTCATATGCAAAAAAAATATTTCATAACAGAAACTATATTTATGGTGGGATATTGGCTGTAACCTCTCTCTCCCCTTTACAGCCTCTGACAACCTCCTGCTAATTTTCTTCTTTTATTCCAGAATCATTCTTATAATATAAACCAAATAAGGTGGAGTAGCGATCACAAATGAGTTAGAGAGGTTCTGCTTCACCCGCAGGATAAAACTGAAGGAAATGAATGGGGTAAATAAATGTGTAGGATTTGAAAGAACAGTTTTATACCTAATATGTTGTTTCCTTAAAGTGAGCTTAACTTCAGGAAAAAGGACATTTATATTAACTCGCAATACCACTTAACACCATAGACTACTCCATTAATCCCACCTGGAAAGGGTTAGTGAAATAGCAAATCAGTAAAATTAGTAAATCCCTCAGTGGATTAAAATATTACACATGTTTCTAGTCTGAGCAGCATCACCACTTTAAGGTATCACAATAAAGCCCATTTAAGAACTCCAGTTCCTCTGCTCTTCATCTTTTGCAGTAACTTCTGTAAAACAATCTCTGCATTAGTCATTTCTCTGTATAATTCTACCTCCACCTAGACAGTGTGGTCTTCTTATTGTCTTTAATTTTCTTAATCAGAAGAAAGGACTTCTGTGGTTCATCACTACCTTTGCGAAGCCAGCCATAACTCATCCAAAAGTTACTACGGAACTTCAGGAACGCATCACACACCATCAGCACGTTTGCAATTGGCAGTACTTCTTGCTGAAGTGACAAACCAAAGAGCAATATAAGCACTAAGATGTCAGCAAATCATTTCAGTTTGATGTAAAGTCCTTGCCAGATTCACTTCCGAGCTTCTGCTAGTGTAAGCAGGAAAAGCCGAGGCCGTGGGAGCCCCTGAAGTGGGAAAGCCTGTGTGAAAAGGAAAGGGCAGGGACTCCCTTCTGGAAAGGAGAGGGTGAATCGAATTCCTGGAGGGTCATACGACATGATAAAACTTTTTGGAAAACGAAAACTCATCAAGTGATCTCTATATTTATTAGACACGAAAACAATGGTTGCAATGAAGAGTGAGCTTATTCTCACAGTTTTCGGAATGAGCTGAGAGGAAGGGAGGGAAGGATACTGTGCAGGAAGGACTGGAAGAAAAAAAAGCATTTCTTTTTCGTTTGCATTTTTAAAGAAAAACTATTTGATTCCAACATAGAAAAAGATATTTGTCAACATTTCCAAAATAAGATTTTTTTTTTTCGTTCTACTCTATATCTACCTGAAAGTTTTTAAAAAAATGCCAAATATCTCAAAGCAATGATTTCTTCTCTTTGCTTTTTTTACCCTCTAGTAAAATAGCAACAATTTTAATACTCCATTTTTGTATCACCAGGAAATATATTTTTGTTTCTCTGTTTTTGGGTTTGTTTTTTTTATATTTTCTTCCCCTGCAGGAGGCTAGAAGCCTACAAACACAAAGGATGAAATCTTGGTCTCCGGTGAAGTCAATAGGAAAATTCCCGCTGACTTCAGTAAGAATGGAATATAATCCAGAATGCTCATATTCCTGAGATCTTTGTACTATATGCACAATAAATTACTGTTGGTGTCCACCTGTCATTTTGAATTTTCCTGCTTGTCATTTTCTTTCAGCTCAGAATTTTTTTTGTAGCCAACTGATTTTTGAGCAATGGGTTTCAGATATTACAAGAGGGGTGAGACACGGGGATTTTGTATCACTCTATGATGGCCCCTGCCAAGTGATAATGGATTGACATTGACAAATCCCTAAGAGCTAGACCTGACAGTTAACGGATGCTGTGAGATCAGCCTCAGGAACAGTTTAAGGTTAAGGGGGCAAAAACAGTGCGGATACTCCATACTTGTCTGATTTTGAGTCTTCCAAACTAAATGTGTTGACAGTAAGAGAAAGCAAGCCAATGGTGGCAAAGGGAAAGCAGAAGGAGAAGACAGTACAGTGAAATCTTTACATCGAACCTGACACATCAGTCATTGCAGAATTCTTCACGGACTACAGGTAGTGATGATTTATAGGTGGCAAACTTCAATTTGGGAGGCCATAAGCACATTCTTTGATCTAGACTTCTACAGATTTGTTTCCTACGTACTCAGTAAGTAATAAGTGATTTGCTATTGATTTGTCCACAGGCAGAAGAAAAGTGGATTGGTGCTGCAACCCTAACGTGAATGGGAACTTCAGAGACATTGCTACAGCAGGGAAATGCACACAGACAGAAAAATTTACAGATACTTTTAACGTGCCAAGTTTCTAGCTCTCAAAAATGATCCAGCTAAAACTTTAATTTTAGCAAGCTCTACACAACTGCATTTACTTTAAATCATAGTATCTGATTACAGCTAACAACAGAAATATATGATAAAAGAAAATCTCTCTCTCAATCATGACCTGAAATCCCATGCACAGAATTCCCAACATACAGTAAGACATTATCTTAAAGAGCCTAAAATGTTGCCAAGAATAAGTACATAAGGTAAAAGCCCCACCTATAGCAAATGCTTTTCCAGTTATGTAACAACTATTTAATTTCACGGTTAGTGCAAAACAGTACAAAGCTATCCCACATGTTCTGCATCAGGAAGCTGGATCACCAATCCATCATTAAGGGCAATTTTTGTTCTGTTCCTGAATTACAATGTTGTGGGCTTACATACAGAAAAAAACACACAAAGAATATCTAATGCAAAACATTGTCTTTACTGCTTCAAGAATGTCTTTCAACATTCAAACTTACTTACATGTCAAGCCGTAAACGGGTTTTATTATCATACTATGTCCTGCCCAAATCTACTTATAGTCATGTCATTTTAATTACAAAATACATTAATTCATTGGTTGAGTAAATCTCAGGGTTTGCTTTTTATGTTCAGTGAGGATTTTAAGGAAAAAAAATTTACTAATAGATATTGCTCATGGACAGATACAAAGAAACGGTAGTCACGTAAAAATTGATAATACACCATAACTATTCTTAACATTATGTGGCTAAGTTTAATAAGGGCTGAATACAATTGGAAAAAGGAATAGCTTGGACCCAACTTAATTGAGAGTAAAGCTCCGGTTATCTTCCAGTACAGATAAGATTTGTCCCAATACAAAAGCACAATAATGAAGAATTCCTAACTTTGAACCATATAACAAAGGAAAAAAAAAAGTTTGAATCAATTTTTTTGTTGCTTTGGGGTGTTTGGTGGGATTTTTAGAGTTCTTTTATTTCCTGTATCTTCAGGTTACTTCACAAAACCAAAGTCAGCTGAACTCTGCTTTAAGCTCTGTTTACTAATAACATTGTTGCATAAGGACAGCTTCACTCAGAGCAAATCACTGGGTTTTAAGAAGCCGGTTCCTTTGCCAATCAGTCTTCCTTCTAGTGGCTTGACACAACAGGAGCAGTATGCCATACTTGAGACAATTTTTGATACCCAACTACTGGGTCCACTCTATTTTGACTAATAGTAGCTTCAGTTATAGTAGATCAGTTATATGATACACATGTGTAATGTGTACATAATATCACATTCAGTACTGACGGCCAAATGCTCAGGGTGCATAAAGTAGAGCTTTTCAGTCCTGTTTTTGAGGATATGTAATTTTATATTAGCTAAGATCAGAACCATATTTTACAAAGACTCTACAATAAGTCAGGGCACACATTAAAACGAAAGATCATTTACACAGACCTCCCTGTTTGCTATACCAGGTTGTTTTATTTTGATAAAACTGAAATCTTAGGCCACATGAAATGCACATATTTTGAAGAAAAAATGGTGAAAATTTGAGACAAATTGAGACATCTTTTTCAGGAGTACATGGGGAAAAATAGTGAAAAACACTTCTAAAATATCTGAACACTTAAAATGGTTTTCAAGGCCAAACTGAACATTAAGAGGAGACATTACGAAAGGTTCTAAAACAACATCAGTAAGGAGCAGACCTAGATAAAAGACAGTTAATTATGCTCACAGATATTTATTACCTCAAAGTGTCTAAATAAAATGTAGCTTTTAAACTATTATCCAAGAAAACCCAGTGATTTCAACTGGTCCTTTTTACTCTGTATTGACATTCTGTAGAGAAAAACATACATAAGCACAATTTCTTAAAACACACCCAATACCAGCAAGCATATTTTCTAAATGTATAGTACACCCTGAAAACTAATAGTAAACAGCCTTTCTCCACCAATGTGACTTTCTTATGAACACAGCCTTGAAAACTATGCTTGCCATAAAACAAACGGAATATGAATAAAACCCTACACTCCCAGTTTAAGTGAGGATGCGTGGTGGCAGATATATAAATAAATGCAGAGTTGAAATGAAAATGCATGGAAACTAATTTTCTCATTAGTATTTCTCTAATTTTGAAATCATAATCACAGTGTGAATTTAAACATGGCACATGAAGGAGAATTCAAAATGCAGAATATTGTTTAGTAAAACAAGAAGGGACATTCATGAAATAACTGAAAAATGCATGTTTACATTTAGCATTTTACTTTGCTCTTTTCCTTAAAAGAAAATCTATATAAATGTATATTGTTTGTTCTTTGCCTTTCTCTGATAGTTAGAAAACAGCTGTTCTATTGCATCGGACTTTAGCTAGATTGCAAGGCTCAATAATCTGTCTCGGCTCAGGGTTAAGTGATGGAATTCATTTAAATGCCCCAGAAGTAATCATCCACAAAGAGTACATTATTTCTCTTTTATGAATTTTCAAACCTAATACTGATGGGTGGCATGCAATTAAACCTGATCAATATGTAATTTAGGTGGGCTGACATGTTTTCAAATTCTCAGAATATAGATTCTTTCAATATTGCAAAAGCTTAGTGAAATACTCAGCTGTTATGAAACAGCCAAAGCAGTTTAGTACAGTAAAACAACAAAAATATGCCTATTCCAAAGACAAATGGAGGAGAAATTAAAATTACAGACACTAACTTTTCAAGGAATTAGCTATCTTAGTAATAAATGGAGACCTTTCTTAGCAGGATCAAAATAACTATTTGGATAGAAATTACCATGCAGATATAGAGGTTTATGTACTGCACCACAAAGCTGTGGATTTTTTTTTTTTTTAGCAGGGTGTTTAAACATAGGTCTGAGAGAACCGAGTTATGGTAACAGTCAGTGAAGTTTCACAAATCTTTCTTCTGAAAGACTGTTTTAGTAAAAAATCAAAGAAAATTTTGTTTTTTAAAAATGCGGATTATCACAACGATCCTTTGTGTTCAGCTAATAAACAAGGAGAAGTACATCGCTTTGTGACTCTAAAGGTCATGAGTGACAGCCTCTAGTATTACTAATTACCTTGCTGTCATTTACACAATAAGAATTACACTTGAGTTCTTATAATCTTACACAGACTAATTTTAAAATTTATGCCTCAGGTTCTAGCCTTCTTCGTCTTCTCTTTTCACAGACAGTACCGACATTACTCGCCAGAAAAAACATGATTACACGTTCTTCTCTAAGAAAGCAATACATGAAAAATCAAGGAATTTTTTCATCTTTAGACATTTACACTACCGATATTATAAAAGCTTATTTATAATTTTGAAACTGGATTTACATAACGAGGAAAGAGTGAACTGTTTTCTCTAGCTGTGATGCTTTACTATCACATGTAAACAAGACATAAACACCATTTATCAGCTGCTTCTGTTTAACTTTTTAAATGTCTCAAGATTATTTTTACTTTACATCATTACATAATTTCTGTAAATACTGAAGATGTATGAATATTCCATAAATACGGAGCACAAATGCAAGCATCACCTAGGATAAAATTTCAGACTGTCAGACTCTGCCAAAACCTGTTTTCTGTTTTAAGATATTTTGAAATCATCCTCTTCTGCATTTATCCCATGTGGAAGTATACCACTCGTTCTCTTGTGAAGTTTCAGTGTTGGCCATAAGTAGCAGCAGAATTTAGAAATCTTTTTTCTCATGAAGTGGGAACAGAGTGGGAGACAGTAGGCTCCTTGTTTTCTCACAGCTCTATGGGTCTAAAACTGTTGTAAGTCTGTTGACTTCAGCTATTCTGGGTGTTTGGAATGCAATTGTACATAGATCTTGGGTGCATGCAGACCTCTGCCCGCCCACGCACGCTCAGAGCTTGTGATGTTCATCCACACAGCCCAGTGACAGCCCAGAAAGCGACAGTAGCTTCAAGCTGTCCCAAGTGAGGAAAGAAACCCGTGTGCTCCGTCTGAGTCCAGGCAGACTTCTCACTGATGAGAAATGCCGCCTTTGATAGCAAAGCGAGCACAACGTTGAGACAGCCAGAGAACGTCTTCTGAGTGCCTGAGCACTCACAGCTCCACGTAGGAGGTCTGTGAACACAGAGGTGCTAGGCTATCCACATAGCCACAAATGGGAAAAAATTAGATAATGCGCTTGCTCTGGAGTGCAGCTGGCACCTTTCCCCACATCCTCAACGTGCAGCCAGTCCATTTTCTAAATGACCTGCCCAGCCTATGCACTAAGCAGACCAGCAAAGTTTTAAATTAGCAAAGTCCCTTACAAAAGCCAAATAAAAGCCATGATTATTTCAGTTCGGCTGAAAAACAGGTGTTTATATCAGCAACCAGTGACGAAGAAATTCAGATTCAAAAGCAAGAGCAGCCTACTACCAAAATAAATAAAAAAACCCAACTGTTCTACTGCCCAGTCTGGTTAACTGCTGAATAGAGAATATTTGTATGCCCAGCTTCAGTAACTTTTCCTGTATTCTGTTCAGGACTACATTTCATGTCACAAAAGCAAGGAACCAAAGGTCACTAACAATAATATAAATAGTTTGTGAAAATATACTAATTTAAAAACTGCTCCGCCTGGGTGCCGATGTGCAACTAAGAGGTAGCAGTTATAACATAAATTGAAATTAGAAATATATTCATTTCCAGTAGGGAAAAAGCACTCTAGAATCAAGCAGCTTTATAAAAAATGCATGAAGAGTTTTCAACATCATGCTAAAAGCTGTAGGCTTAAATAGAAAACATTCATTAAAAAATTCTACAGAAAGAAATAGGTTACTATCCCAGCTGCAGACAAGGGTTTCATTTGTAAATTAGTAAGTCTTTATAACAGCTACAGCTGATTGAATTTATACATTAGCTCCACTGACTGTTTGCTGCTAAACTCTAGAAACTCTTCTACAAGGATTTATTTCTCCTTTTAGCAAACATGAATATGGTCTTGTCGCACCGCATGCGAGGGGCTGTAGCCCAAGCCCCACAGAGGCACTGTGCGCGTCCAGCTTCTGCCACAGCCCATGGGAGCTGGCTGATGGCCGGGGTTATGCGGAGCACCGCGGGACCCAGCCCACCCTTGCCTTTAACAGAAGGCGAAGCGAGTAACCTCAGCGTGTCATCGCAAAATGCCTGGAGTGATATGAAAGGGAAGATTTTCACTGAGCTGTTTGCTGGTCACTGGGACAGAAATGACAAAGGATTCTGTCCATTAGTTTTTCAATACGGTGTTCAATAGCTGTAGGAAATTGATGGTGTAACAGTGGCATCACATTGGAGAAACTTATGATGCGGACAATAGCGCTTCCAATAAAAGGGCTTTTGATTTTCTGTGTGTCAAACTGTTTTAATATTAGGGCATTTCTAGGTCAATGAAGGGTTAATGTAGCACCATAAATCATACCCAAACAAGAGCCCCTAACTGCCTATGTCGAAGTGGTATTCTACTAAGGTCAAAAAAAAATTAAGAGAACAGGGAAAAAACACACACAAAAGTAGGCTGCAAAAGCAATGCAAAGCCGTATCTATTCTGCCGCCCAAAACTGACATTGACACAGCATACTAAAGAGAGTGAATAATAGGTGAATTAGAAATTAATGATTCCTCTGCTATGTAAATGGCAATTAAAGGACACGCCGTGCTGCAGGCTCAGTCCTAAAACTCTTCTTCATTTGTTTGGATTGAAATTCATAGCATATGTAAATGCTGGTATGTGTTTACTGAAACCTAGAAATCCAGACACAGAGATATTCTTAAATTTGTATTTACAAATTCACATTTGAAATAGAATTTCAGTGAAAAAATGTCATGAAGCTGATTTCTTGGTATGAATAAATAATGGCTGCACAAAGTGACACATTATAGCTTCAACACAGCAGAGTAGCAAAACTCAATAATTTACATTGATTATAATCCTACACATCAAAGCGTTACTCTAACAAAGCAACACAGTGGCTGCTATTTGTAAGTGCCTTCTGTCCTGTAAGGTGCTAGAAGGAACAGTTTTCCTTTCATAGCGTCAAATCATTAGGTTTTTATCTCATAAAAAACATCCTTTCATCTCCATTACATGTAAGTGCAATTAATAAAATGACAAATTCAATAAAGAATAGAGAGGCTGCAGTAAAGGAAGGCATTTGTTGTTTTGTTCATGCTTTCAGTTTAGAATGGCTACATCTATCACTTAAGGTACAGAGAAAAGGCTTTTGGAGCAAAAGAATCCTTTAGGGACACTGTCAAACAGGAGAAGATCAGAGTCCAATACTGTTTTACTACTGAAGTGGTAAGATCTACTTAAAATAAAAATTCCAGTCCAGCTTTGGGAGTTACTGTACCTTGTAGTCAGCCTAAGAAAAGAATGATTCAGAACTGAGTAAACTTCGACACATTTGTCATTTAAAATCTGCAAATTCCTGCAATATTCTGTGCTAGCATGTGAAACAAATGGGCTTCTGGGAGGGAAAGCTGCATTGACAAACTCAGCAAAGAGCAATTTTCTGTCATTGAATGAAGGATGGAGGGAGGCCTTGATAAAGTACCCACTCATTACAAGTTTGGTTTTGTCTGTGTGTCTGCGTGTGAGATGGAGAGAATCTGTATGTGTGTTGATGAAAGGGTATTCTCACTAGTTCAATCTTCTCAGACAAGTTGGACTTGCTAAAAGCACACTTTATTTTCTTGTAAATTCAGTCAGACACAGTTTCACATACATAATATCTGCATGCCGAAATTTTCTTTTGGTTAAATGATGCACAACATTTGTCCCTGCTCATATATTGTCTTTTTTTCTCTGAAACGCACCAGCCAACTGACCAAGTGTTCTCTCCCTCCTTAGCACACACGAAATATTATAAAAATGGGGAAAAAAATTGTAGTTCCATACATATTGTACATGAAGCAGTCAAAAACTTGCTTATTGTGGTCAGTTTTCAGAACCAGGCAAGTCTGTGCCACATGTCATCATAGATAACCTCTGAAAATAAGATGACAATTACCTGTTTTTACCCTCTGTCTAATACCAAAAGCAGAATAAACAGATTGTTTACTACTGCCATGAATTCAGCTTTGCTGTTTAGTATGTCTGTAAGAGGGTTGTGGTTTAACTTGGAAGAAATTAGCAAAGCACGTACTAAGAAATACTCATATATTGTGAGAGGGTGCACATTATCCTTTAATAACTTGGGGTCCTCAAAGACTTACTAATAGCTTCAAGTCAGTAAACCGATGTCCATAAAGTTGAGTACATGAAGCCATTGCAGAGTGAGGGATTCGGTGGTCAATATACCACTCAAGGCCATGCATTGCTGGCTGGTTTCTTTAATGAAACCAAGTTTTCAATTTTCACCTCTATTTATAATAAAGGGCTGCATTTATAACAAGTGGGATTCTTCCCACTTAAAACATATCTCATAAAATTCCTTTTTTTATTCCTGTGGGGGAAACTTATTTCTTAGGTTTGAGGTAAAACATAACTCTCTGTGCTGAAAAAAATTAGGAAAGCATAGGCATGACTGGAACCGTGGCATATGTATATCTACGTCAGATTTGAAGATATTTGATGAGTAAGTCTAAGGCTCCCTGAACAAGGTCCTTGTTCTGCTAAAGTCAATGAAGCAGAGCCACAGCCAGTTGGATTCTCCTACGGACTTCAGTGAAAACTTGCATCAGCTGGAATCTCAGCCTGTATACTTTTTTGCTTTAGACATAAGAAGAAAGAGATTAAATTCATTTTACTGGTGACTAGATTTACCTTAGTTATTTTATGTTGTGCAACACTTACAGTTGTGATTAGTAAACAATCATCAGCCTGCTAACATCATTAACCATATGCTTATACATAAATAAAGGGGTAATTTCCAAGAAACCATGATGGCTTATGCTGTATTAGGAAAAATAACCCAACACATAAGACCGGTTACAAGAGAGCACTCATAGTTTGTAATGCTAAAAGTTCACAGTATTTCAATTAGTAAACTTTTGTCTATATCAGAAATTAAAATTTCAGGACAGTTGTTCTTGATTCCTGTTAGTTTCTATATTTTTTACATGCAGACGTGTAATTACACACTCCTAACATATGCATGCTAATTCTATACTTCCCTTCTGTTCTACTGCCCTTTTTCTTTTCTACTGATAGTAACTAAACCGTCTGACCCATTTTATGTAATGCTTGGGTTGGTATCGTAAAACTGTGATATGGACAGTATTTCTGTCCCCACATATGGAAATAGTTTACTAAGTAACAGTTTATTTGAACATCAAACTTATTAAGAGTACCTTTCTTCGTTAATGATAAGATTTCATACTGGTACTCTAAAGCAGTGTAATATTTTATTATACAATCTACTTTTTTAGAACTATTTCAGTATCTTAGCTTGTAAATTATTTCAAAAACATACTACAGGCTTCTGTCTCTAAATATACATGGTAAGCCTTTGTGCTCGTTTTGGCTGGGATAGAGTTAATTTTCTTCACAGTAGCTAGTATGGAGCTATGTTTCAGATCTGAACTGGAAACAGTGTTGATAATACAGAGAAGTATTCGTTATTGCTGAACAGCACTTCCACAGTCAAGGCACCTTTTGCAAGGCACAAGAAGTTGGGAGGAGATACAGGGGGGACAGCTGACCCCAACTGACTGAAGGGATATTCCATACCATGTGACATCATGCTCAGCAATAAAAAGGTGGAGAAAGAAGAAGGAAGAGGGGACATTCAGAGTGATGGCTTTTGTCTTCCCAGGTAACTGCTATACATGATGGATCCCTGCTTTTCTGGAGATGGCTGAACACCTGCTGGCCTATGGGGAGTAGTGAATGAATTCCTTGTTTTGCTTTGCTTGCACGTGCAGCTTTTGCTTTACTGTTAAACTGTCTTTATCTCAACCCATGAATTTTCTCACTTTTACTCTGCCAGATCTCCCCCCAATCCAGGGGAGAGGAGGCAGGGATGGCAGGAAGTGAGCAAGAGGTTTTGTGGTGCTTAGTTGCTGGCTGGGTTAAACCATGACAGCTTTATCAAAATAAATTATCTTCGATACCTAGTTCAAACAATGTACAAAACATGAGTTTTTAAGAAGTCCTTAAGACATAGCCCTTATGGTGTTTTCCATCCAGGAGCCAAAAACATGATGTTCCAACTCTTTTGACCAGAGCAAAAGTAGTGTTTAATAACCAAAGCAGCCCTCAGGTTTAACACTGAAACCTTGCAGTAAATACAGCATTCCAGCTGGTATCAGTTCGCAAAATTGAGAGCCAGAGATACATTACACGCTCTGGGTTTGATTCAGCATTTGTTTGTAATGCAGTCTAAATCTGCTTTTGCTGGCCAGGTACGTCAAACTTGCAACTACTTCGTATTGTTGAAAGGCATATTTGGTCCCTACAGAACTCTGGTCCTTTCCTTAAATTTTTGTGCTGATAGGACTCTTTCCTCTACTGTACTTGTGCTGCACTTGAACATTAATTAATTCTAGATCTTCTTAACAAACTTGTGCCTTTACCCTGAAAACTAGATAACATGTTCTAACTGGTGTTTAGCTTGTAGGCAAATGGAAGATTTCACAGCACACCTGTTGACACTGAGAAAGCTTACTGGAAGTTCCAAGTTAACATCTATGTTTTACATAACCAAAAGAAACAAAATTATTATTTAAAAAAAAAAAAAAAACACACTCCAAAAGACCCTACAATAAAACTAATGAAAGAACCAAAAAACCTACACCATGATAAAGCAAACAAAAACACAAATAAAAAACCTCCACCAAAAAAACTCCACCCAACATCTCAGACCTCAAGCCTAAAGTCTAATCAAATCTACCTAGATAAAATTCACCTCTATATGAATGTAACCAGTTTTAAACACACAGCCTCGTACAAATATGTCCCTGAACCCACGACACAATATTTGCACAGGACTTTTGCTTCAGTTAGTGGCCAAAAATGCACTTGAGGAATACGTTAGTGCTGTTCACCACCAATGAAGACAGCACAGAGAATCATCACCTCACTGAAGTACTGGATGATGCTTAGTGAATGAGACAAGAGGCATTAGAAACAAAAAGCAGCCTTGACTTATAATGCACAAAGGTGAAAATAGGCCCCTAAAGTCACCACTGCTTTCCTGAGTGTTGGTTTAAATAACACTTTTCTGGAAGCACTTTGCTACATCTCTTCAGAAAACTTTTTTTTTCCTAAGGTATTTCCTCATTTGCTTATTTGGAATGAAAATATAAAATATAATGAAGAATTAATAACATAATTCAATCAACTGTTCTGAAAACTCATGAAATATACATAATGACAGAAAATTTGAAGCAGATTCCCAACCTTTCAACAATCTTCCAAGGAATATATAATTGATCAGAACCTAAATAGTACATACAATAAAAACATGCGTTGATGTGTTGTGACCTTTTAATGAAAGAACCTATAAGAAATTTCTGAAAAAATTCTGTAGCTGAAAAAACTAAAATTATGTTGGCAGAGGTAGATTTCCAACAAAATTAAAAAGAAGTTAAAAGAATTCCCACCTATCTGTTCTGACAAACCACATAACTCACTTTTTGTTTTAAGGTTTTTGTTTCTATATTTTTTGTTCTCAATGATTACTGTCTAAACCACACCCCTCTATAGGCTATCCATGCTGGTGTCCGCAGCTGCATGGCAGAGTGCCGGGTTAGCAGATGGATCTTCTGCCCCACTGTCAGCATGCTTAGTTCAGGATCTCACAGACTGTAAGCCTTGGTATCATATCCGTCACTACAAATCTGGATCAGTCTAAGAAAAGATCAATGCAGCTTTAGTTAAATTTTTCTTCATTAGCCATGGTTAATAGGATCATACCAGCCACTGGGAAGTGAAAAATAGTGAGAAGTGTGGTCAAAGTCCCCGTCTTCCAGAAACACTAAACACCGTGTTTTGCTGGCTTTACATCAACTCTATACCAGATAGGAAAAATCATGAGGTTCCTGGTTAAACACATACAAGCTACAAACAGTACAAATCCAGTAAGACAATCCAGAGGACTTTTTTCTAGATCAATGAGCAAGGTCTCCTCTTGCTTACACTAACATACTCTAAACAGCATTGCAATGGTGTATGTATCTGGAAAACAATTCTCCTCTTCCACCTTCGAGATATGCAAGTAGCAATAGAACATAAAAACTTCCCAAATGTTTCACAAAGACCACTGATGTTTGGATAATCTGCACATCATTTTTCTTTTTAATATTGTCCCAAAACATCTAAACATCATCTAAAACTTACTTTCAAAAGCTCTTTCCTCCATTTGAAATAGGAATTCAGATTTGCAGAACTGAAGACAAAAGTTACTGTTTCTGTGCTTGTAGAAATACCAGTCAGATCAGAATACAGTATATTATTGGATTTTTAATTTTCTTTTGAAAGGACCAAGCTATGTTAAGCAGCCTTTAGCAAGCTGTCACAGATGAGACCAATAAGCACATCCTGTCTTAACACACATCAAGGGTTGCCAAGGATACACCGTCAGGGGACTAGGGTCAGGAGTCAAACTGACCAATATTGAGTAAATTACATTGGTTCGGATGATTCCCCCTGAGCTAGTGATGATATGGCATGCACATAGTTATGCTCTGCGGACTGATAAATACTGCATTTCAAGGCTAAACGAGGAACAAAACATAGAAAAATTATTCTATATAGACTGCCATAAACATTCATTCACATTATTTGGAGATTAAAAAAATACTGTCATTGAAATTATCTCTATTGCTTTCCTGAAGAAATGTAATAAAAAGACTAAGGCTTTTCACTTCAAAAGGCAAAATGAGCAATAAGCTAAAATAACTAGAAAGGGCAACATATGCAAAGGAGGCCAAATCACTTCTCCTATTGTGCACCTTGTACAGTCCCCTATTGGTATGAAAGGTATTACAAAATCATTACTAAATAGAACTGTTCATGACATCTTGCAATAGATAGCGCAACGACCTTCATTATTTCCCCCCTATATTTAAGAACACTGGTTTTTTTTTTCCAGTTTAGAGTCATCTGAAAGAAAGAGCAAAAGTTTGGTCCTGGATTTAAAATTATGATGCCTTTCTGGATGCTTTTAGCTTGAAGGTGCTGTTTAATACCTGAATTCTACTAAAACCACTTATGACAAATCCACTGCGCAGCAAATGAACTACACTGGCCTTGTGTTAATGTTTCAACTAACTGTAGGCAAGGTCTATTGCCAGCTTAAAGCACAAATGTAAGAAAGAATCTCCTGCTGACCAGCGAAACCTATCACACAAGAGCCTTTCCTGATTTCTCTGAGGCCCAAGGAGAGACAACATTTGTAAGATGAGCAAGGCTCACATTTACATTTCGAACAGGAGTCTGCAAATCTGACATACTTCACAATTTAAATTCTTATTTATTTGCTCATTGCTTGTATTGTATTGCTTCTCTTATAAAATCTTCTAAGAACACCAAGTAAGTATTTGGGAGAAGTATTTGACCTCTCCTTTCTTTTTGTTTCTGTGGTCCATATTTTCCTTTCCCAATCCTCATTTCCATTCTTTTTACAGCTCATTTTTTCTATTATTAGCCTAATATCTTTTTTCAAGGCTACATTTATTATATTTTCTTCTTCAAGCTATTTCTTTCTTTCTCCTTAATGCTTTTTCCCCTCCCTGATCCTTGCTACCAAGTGAGCACGGACAGCAAATCTTCCTTCCTCCTTCCATATCTGTGTCTCCAAACAAATAGATATAGTATCTTTCAAAACAAAGTACTTTGCACTCTGTCAACAATGCTTTAAAAATTGCTCTTATACTCTGTGTGATGATTTTTGTCACCAGTGGTTATATAATATTTGCATATACATGCACTACCATTGTTTGTTGCCAAACACTCGGTACCTTGTTGTGAACAGATTTCTCCATTAACCTCCTGTCAGAAAATAACGTAACCCCTTTTTCTCACAAATGCGAATGGTTTCAGATCCTGTCTCTCCTTTTCTGTCACTTCTTTGGGGCTGTGCTTTGAAGATAAACTTTACTGAAGAAATACAGCAAAGTGGCTGCTGCTCAGAAGATTTACACTATTTGTGCTTGTTGTTGTGTAACAGTAGTCCCGAGCTCTCCAAGCGAAGCTTACAGAACAGCCGGCCAACTACCTATCCCTTTCTAATACGACTTGTACCTCTGGTGTATTAAACACAGGACAGAAAAGGTGGAAATTTTGTCTTGGACAAAGCTAGTCCTGGTGAATCCCGTACCCTCATGCCAGCATCCTTTTTCTGGCCTCAGTGAAACCCACCAATCAACTAATCTGCCCAAAAAACTTCTGGGGAGGGAGGAAAGCATAGCAAGGGATGATTGTGTGGTGCGGGGGGCAAGCCCATAGCTACACCAGATCAGACAAGACAGATCCTTGCAGTCAAAGAGCAGTAGAGAAGTGCCTGCAGAGACAGGCACTTAGAAATTGCGCAGGAGTTTCTCTTAGACACCAGCTACTCCACTCGTTCTAGTGCAGCCACCAGCAGAACAGAGAAGGTACTTTAAGAAGCAATGCAATGACGTGCTGTCTCTCCGCTGAGCTGAGCATGCTGACACCCAGTCCTGAGCTGTGATCCAGTTTCCGTAGTGGCAGAAAGCTACGGGTACTACTTTTTGCCTGAGGTGAAGGCCCATGACATCAGTTCTTTTGCTCTGCTGGGCAGATTTCCAGAGCACACTGAAGTGTATTCTTCCAAGAACAGCCAAAACCAATTTAGACCTTTTCCTAGAAAAACTGTATTCTCCCTGGATTTTGAACAAGGGGAATTTTTCCACCCTTAGTTAACAGAATTACATCAAAATACAGTGGATACAATACATAAAAATTTCTCAAGCTGTATCTGTGTAGAAGAACTGCAGGCAGAACTCAAGATTGCAGACATAAAGGACCATAAAACAAAAAAAATCCCAGATGCATTTTCAACATTAAATCTTTCCATATTAATTTCATCTTGATCTGAATATGCATCAAATTTCCTTTTTCCTACTATAGTCAACATTGGGACTAAACACAGGACTTCCATATGCATCACAAAAGGAGTAACTATAGCTCTCCCTCTGTATTTAGAATGGATTTTAAAGGAATGCACAACAGTTGCTTTAGCATTGACAAATGCTATTAAGATGACGACGTTATAGGAGATGAAAAACTATGACAATAAAAGAAAGTAGGGTATAGGTGTAAGACCTCAGTCTACAGAAGAGCAGAGCTGGCTGGTTGGCTCTTGGGACTGAACAGATGTGAGAGTTGTTACTGGCCCATTTTTCACATGTAAATCTCCAAAGAATTTCCTAAAATTAGGAAGTTTGGTCATCCTTATTATCCCTTACCAGTTAGGCTGGTACTTCAATGGACGAGCGTTGTAAAGCTTGTCCCAAAACAAAAACATAAATACAAATAACCAGTACTCATTCCATAGTGGAAAGTGTAATGAAATTACGGGGCAAACTAGTTTGTATCTCCCAAATTACCTGTGCATTATATTCCATAGGTAGTGAGATTAAGGAGAAATATATTCCTCCAAATCCTACTTTATTCAGTGCTTCAGGAGAGCCATCACAGAACTACATACAAAAATGGTCTATGGTTCCTCTTCTGCTGGACCAATGGTGCAAGCGAGAAAGTACGTTGCATAGAGAAGGGCACCTTATATTACTTCACGAACGGAGCCCTGACTGATTATTTTAAGTACGCTTGTTTTAGTCACATAAGCTCCATGTCCTACACTGATTGCATTGTAATTTCACTGTTGATATCAATAGAGGTGGTGACTTAGGAGTGCGGTACTCAACTTATTCCACAGCAAATTATGACTGAGATTATTAATAAATCACAGCTCCATTTATACAAAGAAGGCTAATTCTTTATAAAGCACACTACTTAAACTTCAATTAGCTTATTCATGCTCTGGCAGCAGGATATATTGTTCTAAGAAGTGCAATAAGATCTTCACTCAAGATTTAAACAGTTGCAAACAACTCCCTTTACGGTTCCAATCTTGCACCACTGTTTGTTTGTAACACACAGATTGTCTTCATGGATAATGATGTGAAAGTCCAATTGCTCCAAAAAAGACAGGTGCAAAAGAAAGCAGACTGAAGAGAGCACTGCAGAGTTACTCTGTTCAAATGTCTTGAATTTGATGAGAGCACTGTTGTGCTAGAGGCACTGTCTAGAAGTGAATTCAGTTAATTCGGAGGACTAACAGGAGCAAATAGCTGCTGCTCACAGAAAAACAATATGAAACATGATATAGCACATTCCTACGTTGTCTATGCAAATATAAATTTCTTATCACCTGCCAGTTTCAAAAAAACTGAGTTGCCTTGCACTTTTTCTGCTCATTTACTATGCAAGAATCTGCACGCCAGATTAGTTTGACTTACTCAATACCGACACAGCTCTGTCCTTGATCAGCGAGGCTAACTAGAACTAACCACTGACTCCTTTACAAAGTAAGTACAAAGCAAATGTGATTAAATCAAAAGGGAAACAATCTGTGAGTTTGTCTAAGCCTATAGATACTGCGTGAAGGACAAAGCAGTAGAAGTCTGTTGTCTTTCTAGCTTATGCTTTTGCTAGAACATATAATCATAGAATCATAGAATCATAGAAAGTTTTGGGTTGGAAGGGACCGCTAGAGGTCATCTAGTCCAACCCCCCCGCAGCAAGCAGGGACACCACTAACTAGATCAGGTTGCTCAGAGCCCTGTCCAACCTGGTCTTGAACGTTTCCAGGGATGGGGCCTCCACTACCTCTCTGGGCAACCCGTTCCAGTGTTTCACCACCCTCATTGTAA
>Ga0065711_1001348_pt1 | contig 49326 bp, 22 predicted proteins | sample Hoacrofraction12_FD_59098 | JGI IMG/M metagenome (GOLD analysis project Ga0065711, IMG submission 59098) | Hoatzin crop microbial communities from Cojedes, Venezuela - Epithelial fraction 12 v2 (version 2) | ecosystem: Host-associated > Birds > Digestive system > Esophagus > Crop | place... | reverse complement strand
TAATGCCAATAGCAACAGACTGCCTCCATGTCCTTGAACACATCTTGTTTTTGCTAACCCACACCATGTGCACTATCAGAACTTTCTCAATGGCTATTCTTAGCTGTCTTTTCCAGCAGCCTGTTCTGTTATGCTGTTTTGCTTAAGCGGCCTAGTCGTGCTAATCCTCAAGCTACGTCGACCCCAACAGGAGAGAGTCCAGAGGAGGGCTACAAGGATGATGAGGGGACTGGAGCATCTTTCCTATGAGAACAGGCTGAGGGAGCCGGGCTTGTTTAGCCTGAAGAAGAGCAGGCTGAGAGGCGATCTTACAAATGTCTATAAATATCTTAAGACATCTTACAAATGTCTATAAATATCTTAAGGGAGTCAAGAGGATGGGGACAGACTCTTCTCAGTGGTGCCCAGTGACAGGACAAGGGGCAACGTGCATAAACTCGAGGAGCATAGGAAGTTCCATCTGAGGAAGAACTTCTTCACTCTGAGGGTGACAGAGCACAAGAGTTGTAGAGTCTCCTTCTTTGGAGATATTCAAAACCTGCCTGGATGAGGTCCTGCACAGTCTGCGCTAGGTGACCCTGCTTCGGCAGGGGGGTTGGACTAGGTGATCCCCAGAGGTCCGTTCCAACCCCTAACATTCTGTGATTCTGCGATTCTGTGAAGTAGACTGGTTCATACATTTCAAAAAGTAGGTCTCTGACTAAAATGCAGTAGGCAGTGCACATGTGACATGTTCGGTTGTGGGATCTGAGCAGGGCGGTGTTCTTCACCAGAGGTAGTATCTTGCCTTAGTTTTGAAAGTCTGTTTTTGAGCCAGTATTTGTCTCTCTGTGGCATCCAACATTAAAACACAATGACACAGAAAGCAGTTGTTACAAATCCAAGTTACTATAGACTTTTAAAAAATTATTTTTTTCCAAAATTTATGATAGTCAGTTCCTAAAGCAAAGCTAAAATGTAAGTCCCCTCTATACTGAATATAACCACATTACAACCATGTACTTGTCTATTTCTGATGAAGCGTTAGAAAAAAATTGCAAATACTTAGTGGACTTCTTTTATTTCCTCACCATCTGCTAAGGCAGAGTTAAAGGTGAGATTTCCAAAGGTTCTTAAGCTCATAAAGTGAAATTTTTTTTCCTTTGAAGGATATTATAATTTTAGGTATGTTGCTCTGTATAACAGATTTCCATTAAAAGTAAAAGAAAAACTAAACTACTTGTGTTTTGGGTCTATATAGCTTTTCTAGCTTTTCAACAAGTGGAAGATGCAGTGAAAAATGTGATGTTTTTCTAAATTTCCAATGCAATTTAATATAGACATATTCCTGTAAAAAAAGGTCAGGGATTTCTGTTCTTCACTAACTCCAAAGATGCTTTTCAGTGTCAATGGGAATTGAGTATTCAGATCCCTCCAGTAACTCTACATGCCACAGTAAATATTTAAATTCTGAGACTACTTTTGTAGGTCAAATTCTCTTAAATGCAACTGCAGCAATTGGTATCAAGGATAAAAGTTTTTTTTAAAAAAAAGAAGAGTGCAGAGAATTAGATGGCATGGTTCTCCCTGCAGGACAGAATGAGGTTAGTTATTTCATTGCAAGTAGGATAAAATACCTTGTGAGTCGTTACTTATTGATCAAAAAAAAGTCCACCTTTTTGCCAATTTCCTGCAACTATGCAAGCTTTGGGATTTGGCATAAAGGCCCAAGTGGATAAAACTGTTTCTGAGTCTCTGACCTGCATCATACTCCTGCCAAGTGGGTTTGAAACACAAATGCCGTGAAATAAGAGATGAGCAGAACAGTAACCCTTACATTGTTGTGGCCTGCCATATACAATCTTCTATAGAGTTTTTTGTCTAGGATATTAAAAATCCGTACAGAGATGTCTTGTGGAAGTTGCTTACAAAGCTGTTTAAAGAACATTATGAGAACCAGAAAACCTGTTCATGACAACAGGAGTGAGATAACTTAAGACATTGTCACATTGAAAGACAATTTATATTGGAAGAGTAAATAATGCACCTGAAATGGCCAAAAGCATCAAATTTTAAAGGCAGAAATTCCAGTAACTGCAATTTGAGCTGGGTATAGAATCTCTTCAGACAGCTTTAAAAATACAGCCTCTATGGATGCAGGAAACTCTAAAGATTATTTCACAAACCTGCTCTATTTATTTCTTGCAAGAGCACCCACAACACATGCTGACTGGTCCCTGCCCAAAGAACCCTCTCGCAGTGCTCAGACAGCTGCACAGAGACCAGAGCAGGGCAACAGCAAAAGGGATTTACTATGTAGAACACCTTACAGATGTAGCATTCTAAATAAGAAGCCAAATACAAGTAACTGGTGAAAAATGACTGGCGTTTATGCTTAGAAAGACAGCAATATCTTGATCTTCAAGCAACAAATCAGATCTTTAGCTACTGATACATTTTAAACCAAAAGTTACTTATATCTGTCTGTTGGCTGAAATGGTTTTGAGCCAACCTCCACACTTCTTCTGGCTTCAGTCATTGTTTTTTCCAGGAAGACATTTGGCTGTCTGGGTGACTGACTGATCAGTAAGAATGAATGCAAAATGCATGTAATGACAGGCAAATTTCAGTAAGCCCAGTATGCTTAGGGAAGCTAGGTTCTCTTCCTGATTTTATTCTGAGAGGCTCTGCTATTTTGGACAATTCAGTGCAGGTTCCAGTACTTTGTTTTCCTTGAAGATGTAATTCCAGATGTTTTTCTTGTAATATTTCCAGACATACAACATCTGGCAATACTGGACTTCCAAGCAGAATCTACTTTATTACCCAGTTTTAGGCAAAAGCCCAGACAAAGCCAAAATCAGCTGTCAGCCCAGTCTGTACCCTACAACTAGAAAACATATTGATTTTACTTTCTTTCTTAATCTGAAGTACATAATCATTCTTAGAAATGTTGCCCCTGTACTGCATTTAGAATTATGGGCAAATAAAAAACCTAATTCAGACATGAAGTCTGAAAGATGTCCTGAGAATATTTAAATGCAACACGACATCTCAATATTTAAAAGTCTCTGTCCAGGACTAAGCAATGGCTGCTGAAATTATTCTCTTTTTCCAAAAGTCCTAACACTTCATTACACTTCTTGGAATCTTTTCTGCTCTTGAAATCTTTTATTGTTGATGATATTTTTGATTATTTAGCGTTGAAAGACTTCAAGAAAGGCCTCATGTCAGCTGCAGGAGGCTGGATGTAAACATACAGAAGGGAGGATTTTCCCTTTTGTGGTATATATTTGTAATATCTTCCCACCTCTTGGATCCTATATGTGGTCTACTTTAATCTTTTCTCTTCTTCCTTCAGCAGAGATGATGTCCTGTAGCTTAATACACTACTCATCCTTGTGACAATCATACAATCGCCTGTGTAGTCGGAGATGATCTGCTCTGCTCATAAAAACACTGAAGTGTTCTTCACAAATCTGCTCTAGAAAATTCAGATCTACCAAAATGTCTCCAATAAATCAGTCAATCCATACATGGCATTATACTTGTTTTCTTCAGCTGGGTTCAAATTGTGTGCTGTTTCTTTCTCTTGTTCCTTGTCAGCTCTTGGAGAGTTAAACCTGGCATGGTATTTTTTCAAGTATAATATCTGTAGTTTGTAGGCAAACCTCCAACAAACCACTCTGCCTCACCCTGAGCAAGTGAAACAAGGTGTCATATACCATAGTTTGGGCAGATGCTTGATGTGTGATGAAACAGTTCCTTCTGTACCCTTCTAGGGTGGTCCTACTGTGTCAGCTCAGGAAAGCCCAATCATTTCACAGGATAGCCTCCGATGCCCAACTAGGCTTGCTTCTTCCCTGGTAGAGGACAGTTACCAGTCAAAGCAAATAGTGCTAATTGTTATAGATACTTGTATTTTTTGTTTATACATGCTGGTCATGAGCGGAATAGTTAACTGTGTTGTTATTTGCACCGAGGTCACCTGACTTCACTGTTAATGCCCACTGAAAAACAGGGAGATAGTTCCCATTTATGTTACATCATTCTCTGAATACCCAGGCAGACACTCATATGCCAAATATACTCTCTTCAGACACAGGTTTACTCTCAGTGACCCTGTGAGAGCACAATATTGCTGTCCTGGAAAACCTAAATAATTAGAACCGGTCTAGGCATAGGAAAAAAAGTTGTGATTTTTTTTTTTTAAAAAAACAAAATTTTTTAAATGCACCAAAATATTAAAATAAGAGTGGCGGAAAGAAAGAAAGTCTACGAATTCTAAAATTAGAACAGGTAGTTTTTAGGTTGGTTTTGCTCTTTTTTCTAATTACAGATCCAAAACATGTGATGTGAGTTACTTTTCCACTAAAAGTAAACAAACAGAATCACTTACATACTCACTTTGCTTGTTTTCTTCTTGTTTCTTATTTTTCCAGTGCAAACGCTTCCCCTGAGTGGCTCCCACAGTTTGAACTACTTATCTACAGGCGCTAAAATATCTGATGCTTTAAGACAGAGTGAGATTGCCCACTCTCTCCACCCACATGTCTATGGGTTCTGAAAACCAGTCAGTCAAAAAGACAGGTTTGTTTGTATGTCTTCATATACCTCACCCCCACAGCTGTCTACAAAAAAAGGATGAACTGTCCTTCTTTAAGCAAGCAGTGATGTAATGGTGCTTGTTAAAAAACTCTCAGTGGTATCATGATTGCAGGACTTTCTATTAGAGTTCCTTTGCTGGGTGTTCTCCAAGAAACAAATTCAAATGTGATCACCTCATGTGTTGCAATGGAAACAGGCCCAGAGTACCACTCCGGTGTTTCAAATCAGGAAAGCCTAGAAAACGAGGAAAATTATTCTGTGTGTTTTAATAGTGACTTCCTGCAGTCTTTTTCTACCCCTTTCACTGTCTTGCAAGAGTTTCTCCTGTACTTAAGAAAGTACTGAGATGTTGGAGGTGTCAAGGAAAAAATGCACATAATATTTTGCAAAAATAAAAGGAGAAAAAAGCTAGAAATAACAAACTTTATGAGTTTCTGCAATACTGTTACAGTTTCCTGTTACTGCAGGCAAAAAGAGCTCATATAATCCGCTTCATAAACTGAATAAACTCCATCCTCAATCTACTTTGATTACTTTGTACTTAGTTTGGAAAGCTGTTCAAGAACTTCACTATTGTGATTAGTGGAAACCTTATTGTTACTAACTGAGACGGTTCAAGGCCAGACTAGTTTTCATCTCGGTCATTTCCTACTGGTTTGCCATGTCGTACTCAAACAGTTCATTGTGTTTCTCATAGTGTCTCTGTTTTATTCTTCCACCTCTGGCATATTCCCATTCTCCCCTGTGTTGATGGTGTTTTCCAGCTTCGTGTCATCAGCAAATTCTATTAATCTCTTATTCTATTTTAGCCATAGTTTAAAATAAAAATATTAAGTAAGATACTTTTTAAAACAATTTCTAAGGGAACTCCTCTCCCTTTTAGCACCATCCATTGGTTTATCCTCTTTAACCAACTCCTTACTGGATTTATGATTCATTTATTAATTTATATGTCTTCCAATTTAATCTGTGGATTCCCATGTGACAACATATACTGTTGAAAGCCAAATAGATTTCATCTACCACAGTTTCTTTGTCTAAAATTCATTTCTCATTAAAAGATATGGAGCTATTCTGGCTCAGTCTGTCTTTTGTAAGTTCATGTGACATCTCTTGCGTGGTTTTAAATATCTTTTCTATGGCACTGCACATAGTTAAGATCAAACTAACTTTGAAACTATTCACAGTTGCTGTTTCCTCAAAAAATTGCTCTCACGAGGAGTACTTTAAAGGAGAAAAGTGGTGTTTGTCAGTGAAGTCTACACAGCTGGTAACAGAAAGGATAGAGGGTCTCATCCACAGTATGAGTAAGTCAGCTGGAATCTTTCCATTGACTTAGAGATCTGCAGATCAGTCTTACAGTAGTCTAGAAAATCACAATTTCTGTTTAGATTTTTTTATCAGCAAAAACTTTTGTGGCCCAGTTACTGAGGCAGACACTAAAAGACAGAACAGATTTTGTTACGATGGTTGTTTAATAACTAATGTTCCCATCAGTACACTTGTATGCTGATGAACTACCTAGTCTGAAAAACTTTCCACCTCTAACTTTCAGAGAGTATAAGATCAGAAAATACTGCTTTTAGACCTCATGTATAAATGAAGAATGAAACAGGAACTACAGAAATATGATCAAGTCATTATGGAGTCATAGCAATATCAATATTTGTTCACAAAAGATAGTTATATCTTATTATAGAAATATTCAGTAGCTAATGCAAATTCATACAAATTCTGGGCTCAGAAATTGAGTTATGGCTGTGGTTCATTAAAACACTGCCATCTGCTCATATTTAGGGCATTTAAGTATGTGCATAAGCAGTGTTTAGAACAGGCGTGTTTCCTTCAAGGTTGAAGTTAGGAATTTTGTACTGCTCTGTTAAGTAGTTAACCTGTGGCATTAAAATAGTACACAGTGAAGAGCACCTTGAATCCTCAGCACAGGTGAATGAGTATATGTTTGAAATCATATAAAGTTCACCATATCATTCTAGTTATAGAGCCAAACTATAATATACATCTTAGACTTCCATGCTGAAAGGAGGTGAATGAAAATCAGACACCAGTTCTTCAGAGAAAACACAAGCTTGTACTTCATGGTATGTTCATTACCACTGTGTTCATTTCATTATGGATAAAATTTTTGTTATTCAGACTCCTTAGATTCCTAAAGCAGCAGTCTGGGGCCTCTTTCCCAGGTACCAGAAAGCCCACATGCTTGAAGAAGTACCCTGACATCAGCAAAATAGGTGAGACAGCAACAAAAGATGCAAGGACAATAAAATCCCTCTGTTTATAAATAGATAAGTGGGGGGTGCCACTTGTTTAAACCCTTGTTTCTCTCTTTTTTATACCTTGACATGATTTTCAGCAGCCTTGCTGCTGGTCTGCCTGCTAGCTCCTGGACTTCAATGTGAGGGTCGTTTATGCACTTGTTTTCCACAGCCTGGCAAGACCTTGGTTTGTAAGTTTACCTGGGGTAAACTTTACATTCAGGCCATACACAACCTATTTCTTTTTAAATGTTTAAGTATTATTTCAGTGACCACTTTTAAGAAGTGATGAAGAGAACAAGGAAGGTTTTTGTGGAATGAAGTGTCAAATGAAATGCAGATAATTGTTCTGAAGTTTTAGACATTTTCATCTGTTCTCAGATCTGGATATGAAGCAACAGGTGAAGAGACAGCTTGTTACATTTCATTACATTTACCCCATTTTTTTGTTTTTGGTATGTAGGTAACTGGTCCAAAAAAGAGCTAAAGAGCAGAGTCCTCCATCAAAGAATGACATAATCATGGGTTGTAATATTATTGATGGGCATTTCAGTCATTATTTGCGAACAGGGGTTTACACTCTGTATCTTGTAAAACTAGGTACAGCAGTAAATCCAAACTAACCGGAGATGGTGTTGTCAGGATTAAGCCAGGGGAAATATTCTGGTTTGGACTGAACAACATTCAATTAAAAAATACATTTTTCTATTAGATTGTCAACACCCTCTCAAATCCATTTTCTCTGTAACTGCACGCCCCTTACCAATGTATACATTGCTAGTTTTTTTTTTCTAAAATACAGGAAAGAATCCTCTGGAACAAATCAGGAGTGATGGAGGAGAGTTTTTTCCTTTGTACTTTGTGATAAAGTATTTCTAAACTGCAAAGCGCCCAGGCTTGTTTACAGAACACAGCTCCCAGAGAAATAATACTATGTGTAGGAGGAAGCTTAGGAAAAGCCCAATGGATAGATCACACATCTGAAATCACATTTTACATTTTTTTACAGCAGGAAAATCATCATGAAATTTTGGTTTTTTCCTAACTGATCTCTGTGTTAGCTCTGCCTTCAGGTTTTTTATTTAAATTGGTATATCTACCAGACTGCTAGATGAAAAGGTGGAAATCGTACAATCATGTTTTAAAACTTCTTTACCCGAAAGGCTGGTTACAAAGGGTTAAAACCAAAAGTGAACTGGTGTCGCACAGTCAAATTCTTCATGAAAATCAGTAAAACTCTTCAGACTGACCACTTGAGCTCAGCTTTAAGAAACTCTGCCTGTTGCTGATTTGAGTTGACATATCTCTCCCACTGATTGACTTCACAAGCTTGAAACGCTGTATTGAAGAGGTGTTGTGGTTCTGAGTAAAGGAACAAAAGAATTCCACTGTGGAATTGCTTGAAACCCTTGAAGCTGTGTTTAAACTGATGCATGTGATAGTGCTTCTTCAAGGTCTGAATATGAGCCCCCACCGTACCCAAATCCCTGCTTACCTTTCACTCTATGTGACTCCAGGATCTTGACTGTATTGATCTGGCTGTCACAGACATCCTTTGGCAGACAGTCTTGCTCATAAATAGATCAAGAACCACTGTGAAAACAATAAGTCTTTTTCTCAGTACTTTTATTCCCATTGTTCCAGAAAAATCTCTTCTCTGGCAATTAGAATCTTGCAACTAGTTTCCAGCCTTGAGTCATGCGTGGTCAGTTTTCACTCATTCAGCCTTGTGCTGACATATTTCTATAGCTTTAATAATCGATTCTTTCCATGAAATATACCCTGATGCATTAAGAGCCAGCAATGGCATCCCCTCTCAGCATTAATTTTGACATACTAAGCAAGCCAATGCTTTCAGGCTCTTCTTACAAGCGAAAATCTCTGTTCCCCTCATTATTGGTTTCCATGAGCATATCCTATATTTCTATAAGAAATCTGTGGATTTACATAGGCATCCAGGATTTCTGTCTCACTTAAACCACTGTGTATTAACTTTAATCAGGCTGGGTCCAAATATCTTTAGTCTTTATGCAGGACACAATGAGCTCAATAGCGTATATCCACTTGGTCCAACACTTCCCAGAAGTGTTACCTCTGGACATTGTACACCTGGAGGTGTCATATTTATTGCTTAGGTATTAAACATGTGCTGTGCACATGTGCAGCAAGTCTGAAGAGCTGTATAACATTCAGTTCAGTGCATATATATATTTTCCCTGCATGTAGGTCTATCTGGGAAATTTGGGGAGGATTAGGGCAGTTCTCCTTGTCTCAGTAACACCCTTTACCTGTTTCCAGCTGGAATGAGCAGAGGTGATAGTAACTGAACACATTAACTACATGCACTATACTTGCAGGACCTCACCTAATACAATTTTGAAATACCTTTTTCTTGGACAAATCCCAGTGTTGTCTCAGAGTCCTCGGAAACAGACTTATGCATTCAAATGTCTCTTTCAGTATCATATTCACATGAAGCACACACAGTTCATAGCAAAAATTTTTGTTACTAATATTTGGTGTCCAAATAAACTTCTGGTATTCTTATCTTTCACTACATGGTTGATGCAATTCCAAATTTGTGCCATTAGCAAATTTCTTTAATGCAGTCCACATTTTTGCAACAAGATCACTAACTGAATATATTAAATAAATTATTAGTTCGTTTCTTAGCTAGTCGCTTATAGTTTTTTATTAAGTCTCCATCCTAACAGATGACTCCAGTGACAGGCATCTAATTCATTTAAACTGCAAAATAATTTCTAACCCCCTCCCCCCACTTTGAACCTTCTGAGTGTCTGGTGCCATTTAGTCTTGTGCATATATGTAAGCATGCTATCTGAACTACTTTGTATTTATTTTTCAAATTGCCACTTTGTCCCAGTGGGAGAGAATTATCAGAAGATGAACATTCAAATTAATACCGTGGTGCATTAAGGAAGAATATGGCCTGTATTTTTCATGGTATGGATGAAAATGAAATAAGTGACAGTACTTTTTCCAAACTCTTGTTCATAACCACTGCTTTTGAATGCTGAATGTTTTTTTGGAAGTAAACTTTTTCACATCAAATTGAAGGACATTTTTTTTTTTCCTTACAGGCACAGTGACTTCTTTGACTTTTAAAATCCCTCTGCATTAATCAATGCATCTTCTTCTGGAAATACTGCAAGTGTTTGAGACTTAGTACATGACAAAACAGGGTGGAGAGGTGGGTCACACAGCAGAAGACTCACACCCTGAAGCTCTTCAAATGTGTGTACCTTTTGGTGAGTCAATTACAAAAGTTTTGGTTTTAAAGGTTATTGCTACTATGATTTACTGCAAAAGAGCACTATTGGCAGTAGGCAGAGAGCACAACTTTGGTAATGTCTCACTACAGCCAGCAAAACTGTGCTTAAAATGCTGTAGCCTTAAGCACTATTGAACGAGTTCAGTAAATATGGTTTTAATATAAGCAAGGATTGGACAACTGTAAATTGGTGCCACAGCATGGAAAATAACCCAGGACTACTGGCCCTCATGTTTATGCTCTAGTTAATGCAAACATTTCCTCTCTCATCTACCAAGTTAGGTCTGCAAGGGATGCAAAATGAAAGTGGAGGGTTTGTGTGTGCTGTTTTACTAATCTGCATCTTGTAAACATTAGTTACAATTGGACTTTCAGTATAAATTCCAGATTGCAGAGATCCCTGTTCTCAGTCAGACACTTTTCTGATTCATTGATGTGTTTTGTTTTTCCTGGCTTTGTATTACGGGAATTATGCCTCACTGAGTTGTGTAACAACGATTGGGAGCTGCTCCTTGGCTAAAGCAACGCTCATGCAAAGTTACTCAGCCCCAGTAAAGCTGCTTTAAGTCTGCCAACTAACCAACAGCACTTTTATTCTGCCTTTTTTTTTTTCCATTGGCTGTGAACAGTCATTTATTGGCTCCAGTTCATTCCTCCTGACAGGAAGGGTTTTCTTGAGGATAATAGAACATAGCCAGGGTGTCTGAGCCTCTGTTGGGCTTTTTTATAACAGTCTAAATCAGTGTTTTTCAAACTGTTTTCATTTTGTGACTCCTTGAATATCTTCAAGCAGAGGTGCAAGCCTCTATGTAATAAATTAAAGTCTCCTGAGAAGATGCCCACCACAGTCTAGTTGACTCTCTTCTGGAGACCTCTGAGGCTGCAAGCTGAGAATGGCTGGCCAGACCTGAAGTCTTCTGTGTGAACGGACAACAATCTAGAGCATTTCCAATCCAAAGTTTTGAGATGAGAGAAATATTTCCAGTGATACCTTTGCATTTTTGTTTAAAAGTCTGTCCTCCATTAATGGTATTTCCACTACATTAAACCTCTTGCTTTGTCAAATTATTTACTACCACCATGGGAAGTTCAGAAATTTCAATTTATACCACGCCTTTAATTTCTAGATACACCTGTCACCTTCTAAGCTTTTGAATTTGTGGGAAGAAGAGTGGAAAGAACAAGACACAGTCCCAATTATGGTGGAGGCAGAAGAACCTTTCCTTTCTTAGATCACGCACTTTCGTGACAAAAAATGAGGCAATTTTCCTGTTTCCAGGGTATGAACAGCTGTCACATGTATAAGGCAGCCTGCAGCATTAGTTTCACACTGCAAGCAAGTCTTTCATTTCCACACCAGGTAGGAGTGTGACGTGGTATTTCACTGTACCTACACACACAGCTCTGCCTTTTTGTGGGTAAGCCAATAGCCCTGCATGTTTTTCTAACCTTTTGTCCCACCTGAAAGGCAGATGACTAATATCTCTGTTCTGTCCTGGGGAAGCAGGGAGGTGAGGACAGCTCTGTCTCAGACAAGTCGCAGGCTGGGAAAGGAGAGGACTTTATAGCCAGAGGTGAGGAGGGAAGAGTTGTTCCCTTTTCAGGCTGCAGATTTTCTGCGATCAAACTGACATGTTCTAAGGTGATAAGACGATTCAGAAAAGTTTCAGGTATTACTACAGATTAGAGAAAAGTCCTAAAAAGAGGGCTCTAAAGGTGGATTCTTATACAGACTGAGTTATTTTCAAAAGATCACCCATTATTTCCATTCTTATGTGTACAGATATAGAAACTTAATTTAGGTCACTGTTTTTTGAATATGGTAACCTGGACGATTAATAATTGTCATTTTGAAAAGTAACTGTCAGTTTCCCTGCCATAGAGGAATACTGGTACAAGATTAACTATATTTTCAGGAGCTGAGGAATTCATATTTGTTTCAATACTTTCTCCTTTCTTTTCTTGTTAAATCAGAGGTTTTGTTTCCTTTATGTAAAAAGCGACATGAAGAGAAGTGGAAACTTGTTTTCTGTTGTAGACACGTGACTCCACAAACAAAGGAATCCATCTACACTGCACCAAGTTTATACATTACAGACGAAGCTTATTCTGAGATGTAGGGGATGTACTGTTCTGAAATCAGTCATTAATCAATTAAAAATAACAAAATGATCAATATGTCTAACAAAAGACATATGCTAAAACTCTCATATAGTCACCAAAAGCCTGTCAGGGACATTATTTAAGTTTTTCCATCTCTACAAGGCTTGCAGTCTAATGAGTTTTTGAGATATCTATTGCAGGAGTGGTGGAGGTTCCTGAGTGTGTCAAGGTGAGATTTATGTGGTTCTGGACCTGCCAGAGCAAGAATCTACTTTTTCTCTGATGCATACACAATCCTCTACTGGCTTCCAGTTAGCTTTCATCCACATGGTCATCCAAACCTTGTAAGATTTAAACTGATTTTAGGGAGCTTGAAATTGTGTTACTGCAACGGCCCCGTCCTTCCTCCTTCATTTGTTACACACACCCTGCCCACACCAGGATCAGTGTACACAGTTCCTACAATGCCACGTTTGCAATGCAAATCTCCACAGGGCACCCTTACAGACCCTGACATACACAGCCATGAACTGTGGAATACCCCTGTAGAACAATGAGGGTAAAAATGCCCAGGGATCATGTCTGTAGGGAACTCCTGAATACAACAGGTATTTCTTGAAAAAAGAAACTTCCTACGTGACTTCTTGTGACTTTGGGGATGCTCACCAACACAATGGGTGTGATATAAAAGCCTGAGTAAAAAAGATCTGCATAGGTGTAGGATATATCTGCACCAAGTGGAGACATCCTCTTTCTAGTCTTATGCATATTTCTGCTGTTGTACATCTTCAGTGCTACTCACCTGACTGACCAAAGAGTGAAGTTATTGCCACATAACAGTGCTGACATGATCCTCAGTTGTGCAAGTGTACCATAGCAAAAAGTCTAAGGAATTTGACGGTGTGAAAATAAAGTTGTAGGAATCAACCAAATCTTGCTTAATTGCTGGGAGTTGAGGGCAGAACTAGATTCTGTCAGGATGCCTTTATGCTGTACACCCATCTTTATCTAGTAGAATACTGCCTAAACAGCAATAAAAACCTTCTGGAATTACTTTCAATATGTCATAAGGAATGATGAACAGAAAAGCTATTCAGTGACAGATCCTTCTTCTGTGGAAGAAGGTATAAAAGGAGTGGGGAATACTGTGATGACCAGCAGAGAAAGGGGAATATAGGGTACACTGTACCCTCTCTGAGGGCAACTTTAAGTTTTACAGCTGGGGTAGGAGTGCTGGGAGTGAAGAGAGGAGTAAAGTGTTAGGTTCAAGGTTGGACTTCATGATCTTAAAGGTCTTTTCTAACCCAAATGATCCTATGATCCTATTCTATAAAGAAAAGGTAATGAAAGAGGTCATGTACAAAATGGCCGTCCACTCTGAAACCAAGCCTGAAAAGCCTGGTAACCAAAGAGTAGAAACTCCTTTTTTTAACTCAACCCAGTGACTCTGAGAGAAATCTGTGGGGCAGAGAGTTTTTAAAATTATTTTTGTTGGAGGGAGCAGGGAGAAAACTGAGAGGGATTTATGTTTAGTCCTTTGTTGCTTTCAGAAGAAGCTTGATGTTTTGTTTATCTAAGCGCTGATGGTCAGTGAGGAAAACTGAAGTGATAATCTCAGGAGAAGATAAACCATCATCTATTTTAACACCATTGCTTTTTAAAATTTTCCTTGACTCCAGCTATTTTTTGCTTCCATGGACAAGGATTAGTGACTAACCCAGTCTCATAGAAAGTTGATTTTTCATCTGCCAGAGGTAAAATAAGCTAAGATCAAACCCTGGTAGAATGGCAGGTCTGTACTAATGCTGCTTGTCCCCAGAAGACCATCTTGCTTTAAGCCATGGATATGTTCTTTGCTATTGACTGGAGAGTGAAAGTGAAATACAAGTACTATAAATGACCCGAGCTGATGCAGTATTAGAAATACTCACTCAGCCAACAAAACCTGTGCTCCTCCTCCACCCTAAAGTCCAAATAAGGACTCCATTGTAAAAATGTTCTAAAGTCTTTTTATCAATAATTTAATGCATTGCAAAAATAGACTCATATTTGTTCTTTGCTGGGTGCTCCTGGTCCCCCAACAGATGGATGTCAGTGGCGGTGGTGAAAATGTTCTTCCTGTTCATGTACATTGTCATTGTAAATAAAACCAAATTCCTGTAAGCTTCTCTCAGCCTAAGCTTATCTATAACTTCACAAAAATAGCTTATCTTCATGACATACTGTGCAGTAGTATATTTGGTTATGTTTTGGTGAGTTACATAACCAAGTAGAACAGTGTTATGCCATTCGATGATGGTAAAATCTCATATGTAGTGTCCTGTTAAAGACTTCTAAGAAATTATCAGAAACTTTGGAGTATCCATTTCCCTCCTCTCACCCTTTTTCAAATGTAATATTTTTTCTTAAGATACATTTTTTTTTCCCACAGTGAGTCCTAGAAGCTTCTCCTTGCATCATCCAAACAACTGTTTCTCACGAAAGATGTTTTCTTCATTCTAAAATTAGTGAGGCTTGTGAGGAGGGGGGAGGGAACTTTTGTTTGTAAGAAATAATGTGTTTGAATTTTCTTCTACAGGTGACAGTGAGGTGTTGAGGTTTGGGATGGGAATTAAAGAAACATTTCTTCCCAGCACCAGTTCCGCTGTTAGCATCACCCAGCACTGAGGCTGGTCATAGAATCGGATGGAATTTCTGACACATTTTCAGACTACCCCATCAATAAAATTTCAGCCAATTCTTTCCCCTAACTTTCCAGCCACCTAAAACAGCCTCTAGCCGGGGTATATTGTTTTGGTTTTTGCTGAACTATGTCACGGAGTCTAAATAAGTAGATGAATTAGATAATCTTGAGTATGCTTTTTGGTCTACTGAGTTGATCTTTACACTGCACTATGAGACAATTTTTTCCGCATTCCCTGTGTAGCAGCTAACAAAAGATGTTAAGCATTGATAAATATTAAATGGCTTCTTTTGTTAATTGCCTAGCTTTTTTTCAGCCCTGCAGCTTCTGTAAATTTGTGTTTTAACCACACTAAGTGGAGGAAACAGCTAACCCCTGAGTATGTTAGGCTTTCCTGTTCTAAGCGATTACTTTGTAAAGTAATGAAACCACAATAGTAAAAGCCAAAAATATGTTCAATTGGAGAACAAGCTCTACTTCTTGCAGATCAATTCCAAGAATGTTTTCACTTTGTGTTACCTGACTGTTGTACAACATCAGGTCAGTTACACTGAGGTTTCCAGAGAATAATAGTTTTCTGCTTTCATCTGTAACCAATATTAAATTTCAAAGTAAAGAAAGAATAGTAGCTCAAAAATGAAACACAAGATGTCAAATAGTATCTAAGTATTCGTTGACAAAATGTAGTGGCTATCAGAACCCTTTTTCATTTAATGTTATCTATTTCACTTACTCTGTTTGATCAAAATTGTGTTTACAAAAATTTCCATTTGAAAGAAACTTCTATAAATGGTCCTTTTCTGTAATACTGAGTTTTAACACAACTCTGAAGCCCAGGGCCATGCAAAATGTTGATAGTGGAGGTCAAAACCAGGAAATGTTCCTCTGATTTCTGTATTATGATCAACATGTCTGGTTCAGAGCAAAATTGATTAATGACCTGTCATCACAACAACTTTTAGTGGTGTCTCCTGTGTTCAGTTACATTTCAAAGGGCTCATAGTCAGATATGAAATCCAAGAAAATGTTATCAGACAGCTGCTCTTTAAAATATTCCTCTGTCATAAACTTCTGATTCTTATGTATCATCAGCGACAGTGTTTTACTCACTCCAGTTCTTCTACTGATATGCATCAAAAGACAAATACAGAACAGAGCTATTGAGATACTGAGCAATTTCATCAATGATATCCACCACTGAAAGTGAAAGAGTTTAAAAAAAATGTTGGACTTTTAATCTTCTTTGATTTCTTCAAATTAATATTAATTTCCAGGAAAATGAAGAAATGTTATAGTATTACGGCTACAGCAAGATTTTTGCATTTCTGGTAATGTGGTTTATCTGCTTTTAGTTTTTCACATTCACAAAGCCTTATACAGACCAGAGATAGCAAAGCCACTTAACATGACCTTGTTTTGTGTGAATAAAATATGTGCTGTGATTCAGGCTTGGAGGAATAAAAAGTTTGAAAGCTTTCAGTAACAGACTGAAAGAAAAAGTGAAGACACTGTGATAAGATCTATATACATGGTACAATTGCTGATAACAGATTAACACTTCCCCTCCTGCAGATATCACACTCACACACGGAGGGAAGTGCTAATGTGTCTAAATACATGATTTTAATTAACTGCTCACAAACTGTGGGCAGGCCTCTGATGGGCTCCTAATGTCTGCAGCACGTGCACGGCCTTCTTAGCAACAGTGATTGCATCTGGGGGCCAAATTCTGGTGAGCGTAGATTATATGTGCCTTATAAACGCTGCAAGCACAGGATGTTTTCCACATGTAAGTATGCTTGTGGGAATGAAGCCCTTGCGTATGCTCCAGGCAGGAATGTGCAAGACATTGATGAAGCCTTGAATTTGGTTTCTAACCATTATGTGCTACCACAGCTCCAAAGGAGCTGGAAATGGTCTAACCGTTTCTTCATCACCCATGTGAGCAACGACAACACAGGCCATGAATTACCTCAACACGACGTCGCACATTGACATCTGCATATCCTGTAGCTCTCTGGTAAATAAAACTCTTGCGGGCACAAGAACTTACATTAAACACCGAAGACAAGAACTGGCTCTTACATTTACTCCTGATATAAGGTAACTGTGCTTGATAGGGCAGTCCCATCTGCCCTGTGGTTTGTAGCCAGAATATGTCAGGCTTTTTCCCCATGCTATGAGTTTTCAGGTGTGCTTTGCATTCTCTCAAGTACTTACGAGTTTTGAGGGACTGAGATTTTTTCGGTATTTTCTTCCAGTGATCAATCCCATGTTAGCTAGAAGGTTTAAGGACCTCAACCTATTTTAGCAAAGGGAAGAAATGGGGAATGGGGACTTGACCCCTGCACTAGGGGAAGTGGATATTCTAATATCACAAGGCTTGTGGAAACTCTTCAAGCTCTCATATTTATATTGCTACGGCATAAAACTGGAAAAAAAATTTTTACTCACACATAAAGCTGCCAAACAAATTATATTTCTGAGTCTTACTATAGCATGCCAAAATCTTAAGCAGGCACAATAAACTCCAAGTCATTCGTTGCAGGAGTTATTGTCAGTGGGCTCTTGGCATTGTCCAAAATCAGTAAGCACAGGTACAGAATGAGTGTGGGAAAAACCCACATAGAGGCATGTGTCTGGCACTTTTCAGGTCAGCTGAAGGAGATGACATACGCGAGGTTCCACCACTGACTAGGAGGCTTTTGAATATAGGGTAGCATTACACAACATACTTCCCAACCTCAGTTCAGTCCTTGACCTCTTTCTTTTCCTGTTATACCTCCAACTAGCTAACAAGCACAAGAGAGGTTGTGATGCTGCAGTGTAAACGCATGAATTACAGGCCTGTTTCTGGTGGGAACAGGAGGTAAGAGTCATCTCAGTCTCCGCCTGTGAGACTTGACTACTATTGCAGTCAGCCTGAGGTATGAAAGGACAGAGGCTGTTGCTTGGCAGGAGAAATGAACTGATCAAAAGAAGCACTGATTTTCCTTTGCTGTTTGTAGTTAATGTTTCAGACTTTTTTCAAAGGCTTCCACAGCAGCCAGAGCATATATCTCTCTCTCTCTGTATACACGTGTATATATACATATCTATAAGTATGTGTGTGGGGGGGTGTGTATAGGAAACAGTCTGCCCAAGACACCCTTTTTGTCTGTGAAAGGAAGTGTTTGAATTAGAAGGAGATTCTTCCAAGGATAAAGCATCAGGGACAAATTTATACATAGCAGTAGAAACTGCTCTCTGAACTTCTCATAGGAAGGAGTCTGAGATGCAGATTTTATAAACAGATCCCTTTGCATCTATGAAGAGAGGATTTGAAAAGTCAAACACATCCAGGCCATGCCTATAAAAGTAAAAATTACACTGCCCAGAGCCTTTTAAGCAACAGACTTATTTCAAACAACAGAATACTATGGCTGTTACTCTTCTTTCTTTCTTCCTCTCCCCACATAGACAAACGCTGGCAAAACTAACCCCCGACTAAAGATGCTGTTAGTTTACAGATTTTATCCATTACAGCTGTAAGACCCATGGCTAAAAACTTCAATGAAAGGGGATCTCATTGATAGTCGTTGCTGAGCAGCGCAAGTCAGATTTCCAGAGACAAAGACCCCTTCCCTCAGCGGAAGGAATGAACTGGATGGGCCAAGCGTCACTTGCCTGTCACTTAGGAAACAGTTTGGGTGACTTTTCTTCCATTAGTGAAATAAATTAAATTAATTCACCTGAAAAGGAATAGTGAAAAGAATTATATCCAGGATGCTGGAAACGTACAGTTATTGCAACATTTGTTGGATAGAGACTACAGACAAAGATTGCTGGAAGGGTCTGCCCAAGAGGAGGGCACTTCTTTGAGGAAGGTGTAGGACCCTGTATGCCACCAACTGTTTGTAAAAGGACTGGAACGTTGCAGGACCTGTTGTGATGAGTGAGGGTAGGATGAAACAGGTTGGCAAGCAACAGTACTGCTGTCTGGCAGTAGCCAGTGAAATGAAAACACAGCAACCATAAGCAGCAGGTGCAAGGAGAGCCATCACAGAAACTTTTTAAGGTCAGCATCCCAGCAATGAGTTTTGGTCTTATCATTATTGCACAGGCCAGAGTTGTGAGTTTTACCTGGAATACAAAGAGTTTCATTTTGAGCTTAGTTCACAAATGTTCATCTATAAGTGCCCTGAGAGCATTTATGAGTCTCTGGGTTTGCAGCTGTGCACTCAAGAAGCTATGTTATACGTGTCCTAAGAAGCAGACAGTGACTACATGAATATTTTTGTACTTTGCCTCCAAACCACTTAAAAGCAGGTAAACAACTCATTGTGTAAGTAAGTGTACAATTAAGAGTTTAAAATAAAAGACTATACTTATACAAGAACTACTTTTGGTAGGACTGACAAGGAGTGTAACAGTTCCTGGGAGTAAAAGAGATTTGAGTCATGTTTCTTTGCTCCTGTTGTCAGATATTCGGCATTAATACCTGTACTGCTGGCCAAGGTAGAACTAGTGAGGGCATTGCTGCAATATTGACTACTCTCTGGTGCTGCCAGTGACTCTGTAGACTCTGCACCAGAGTTGGGTGATTTGCAGAAGGGAGAAGCTACTGCAAACTCCCTTTTCCCTGCTCACTTGCTCTCTTTTGTTACCAGGTGATTGGGTTGGGCATGATAAGTGGGATATGTAAATTCAAAATTGGTTGAGAGGTATGCAGCTGAAGTCTGTGGTGTCCCTGAGTTTTGCTGATCATGTCTACACTACATGTATTTGCTTATCCAAGCCCTGGCTATGCCAAGGTGCAGGAGATGAAGGCATGAAATACAGCCTCGGATGAAACCCCAGGACCTAAGAGTTTTTCCCAGTTACTTTCAGAAATGCTTCCTTGCACAGTCACTCCAACCCAAACTGCTCTGCATTTCCTAGCACAGTGGGAGCTAGAGATGTCTATATGTAAATATGTCCAGAATTTGAGACTTCCCCCCCCTCGCCCCAGATCAGATCCCTTCAGCATATCACTAGTCACTCTTCAAATTTATAGTGCACATCACCTTTTTATTCTGCAAGACACCCAGAGAGCGTATACGCAAATCCAGTGCTGCTGTGTCCAGACAGCTTCATTAGTAACAGGAGGAGTCCTTAGCCAACCAAAAAAATGTTCACAGGTTTTCAGGAGGAACATAACCACTTTCCTACAGGCATTTGGGTTTTGGGGTTTTTTTTCACTAGAGATGTTTCAAAGAAAAGAAAATTTTACAAGTGTTCTAATGGCTTCGCTAACTGCTTCCTCTCCTCCAAAAGACAGAAAGGGTTACGGATGCACCACCCTGGCCACTTGTCAGATTTGGCATGCTACAGCCAACAGCTGGTGGAGGCAGTTAATTAGTCCTGCACCCTGCTCAAAGTTCAGCCTTTATTGGCAGGGAAAAGCAGGCTGCACCAGCCCGCTTCCCTCTGTCAATTAACAAAGGCCTGTGCCATCAGATTACCTTGGCAACATGCCATGGCATCCGTGTCATTTGCCTGCCTGAGCTTTGCCATGGCAACAGGAATGCTAACCTTGCCAAAGCAGCATCTGGTCTATGGGTGGCAGATTACCTGCCAAACAGATTTACTAGCTGCAAAGTGCTGCTGACTGCCCCAAGAAAAGAGAGGAAGCGAGAAAATCTTGTGACAAAAAGATAGTTATCCATTTTTATTTTTCTTTCTGAGCAAAGGTTTCCAGAGGTCCAGCTGCTGATGTGTGGATAGAGCATATCTTCATTCTTTTTGGGCATGAAAGCCATTAAATAAATTAGGCTTTATCTTAGCCACAAGGTCCTCTGGGTGTTACAGAAGCAAAAGCCTTTGTTGAGAACCAATTTCTATTATGCAGTAACCAGGCTGGTCTTGACAGAGCACTGCAGCACTGCTGGTTTTTAATTTCATTATATCATATCCATTTTGCTGTGTTGACACTAGAGACATGTGCGATCTGAAAATCATGGATCCAACTGCTCATAAACTGCAGGGAAAATCAGAAGTGAATGTCAGCATCACATCTAGTTCCAATGGCCTATAAAACTCCAGGAGAGACAGTAGCAGATTCGTTAAGCAGTGTGAGACTTTCACAGTGGACTGTCTGCTCTCAGTAGAGACTGAAGTTTCTGGATTTGTATAGGGCCAAGAAATAGACTGTAGGCAATGCAGGACTGTCTCCATCTCTACCAAATGACCTTTGAAAGCAAGCCATGTTGCAGAAGAAAGCCATAAAATCAGTGGCCAACATTCAGTGGTTCCTCTCTTTTGGAAGACAATTCCTTTCTGACTCTAACCCAGTCAGTCCTTTAACACTGAGCTGCTATGACAAAGATATACTACTCGGATTCTCAAGGATTATTTGACTGCAAATGCAATGATTACCTCTCTGCAGCAAGGAGTGAAAGAACAACGTTCCTTTCCAGTCCCTCCCTGGTGGTTAGTATACCTCTGAAACATGACATTTCTCTAAAGCAATAATTGTAATCAAGGCAAATAATAATTATCTCATTTCAGCTCTTCTTACAAACCTAAGTATCTTCTCATAAACTTTTACTTCTCACTCCAGGATGTCTCTATCCCATTTTCTGGTTTCTTAGCCTTTACACAATGAAGGAGGTATCACAGTGAGTGTTGGTAGTTACAGATGGAGCAAGCAAAGAGTGAAGTTGCTGCAGCAGTGGGAAAGTTTACTTCAGCTCGGAAAGAAATGTTACCAATGCTTTATACACTCAGAAAGAACTGCCATAGAATTCTTTAGGTAGTCAATGGTCTAGATGCTTCTCTTACCTCAGGTTTAGGTTTCTAAAGGATAAGGGATACATTCGGAAGAGTCCGCATGCATGTGTGTCTCAGTGTCACAGAGAACTATGCTGTGTTGAGAGAGCAAATCAACAGCTAAATCTGGACAAAATAAATTGGGTAGCTATCACATACTAGAAAGACTCCTGGCGGAAGAATAGCCTCACAGATCAGAATATAGATAATTGGAGAGTTCAACTCTTGCATCAACATCAACAATGATTGTAAGAGAAAACCAGAAAAAAGCAAACAAATAAACTGAAATCTTTGGTCCTTAAGCCTTTTAAAACTCACTATGTAGAAGGCTAGCACACAACAGATCTACATTTCTTCACCACCTCACTTTCTTACCCAAATATTCATGTACGTGTAGGTCAGTGCTGTAGTTTGGTGCACTGCATCCATCTCCAGCCCTCACACAGTTGTTACTGAGTACCACCTCACTCCATTTGGCATCTTTGCCTGGAGCTAATGGGCAACATCACCCCTAAAGGGGGTCATCCTTGTTCATAGGGTAGACAAAGGCACAGAGATCTGAATGACCTCCCCATGTTCTCAGAAGTTTCGCCAGAGTGAGTACTGGGCCATGGCCTTTTTCAGCTCTACTTCCTAACTATTAATTGTACCCTCCTTCATCTTTTTTGGTTCTTCTGCTCATAGTACACACATACTATTCCAGTAGAGGTCAGAGACCTGCAGTCCCTCTGTAGCTGACACAGGGAGACACTCCATGTTGACTTGCTGCCACATAGGCTGAGATAAATGCTGGGGTGGGCATGAGAGATTGAGTTGAGGTTGGGGAGAAGCAGCAAAGAGAAGAGGGGCTTGAATGTCCCTGTGAGGGATCAGCTGCTTCAGATCCCAAGGGATCGGCTGTGCCCAACAGGGGTAGGAAAATACAGCTGCCCCAAGGAGAGCTTGGCCTGGCAGCTAGGAAGCTTTCAGAAGAACCAGCCTGGTGCCTGGAAGCTTCCAGAAGAACCAACCTGCTGGCCCAGATGCTGTGAAGGGGTGGAGGTCTGAGGCTGCCATGGAGTCCATTTCAATGCACTTCTCTCACATCCTTGAGGAGCGGCTGTGGGATGTGGTCTCCTTGAGGACCCTGACTCCCCAAGGAGCCCGTGGTGTGGCCAGCTGAGCACTTGGCACAGTCACTGTGTCTCTTAGAAAGTGTTTTCCCCTCAGTCCTGCACATTTCTCCCCCTTAATTTGATCAGCTACTTTCAATGAGAAGTAAATTGACTCTGGCTTGTATATGAGTAGCTGTTCCATGAGGTGACAAGCTTGACAGAGGCTTCATCCTATATGTGCTGTGGCACTCACCACACAGATGTACCCCTCAACCAGATGTCTTGAGATTTCATTGACCTGCCAGGATGAAGAAAGAATGGAGTACTTCCAGAGAAAGACTCCTGTCATTTTATATCATTTGTAGCCAAAAGTCAGAGATCAGCCACACTGATGAAAAACCTGCTGACTCCAGCCTCTGGTATGTTCATAACTCTTTGCCAGGTCCCAGACTTTTACAACATCAGGATTTCTGTATGCATAAGGCATCTGAGGCTGGCTGAGCATATCTGGGGCTTTTTTCCTGTTTTCACTAGTGGTCAGTAAAAGCAAAAACTTGCAATAGTTTCCCGTCTGTCTTTTAGCTAATGAGTGTTACTTTACAAACTCGTGGTTGGATAGTTACCAAAACACCTGGAGGGTACTAGAGCAGTCCCAATGAGTTCTCCAATTTTTACTCAAAGAGAGATTGATTCCAGGGCCTGTGAGTGCCCCGTGCAGGGTGTGGTCCCTGGGAAGCAAGGTGGGAAAAGCCAACACCCAAACACAACAGACTAGTCCTTATTTTAGAAAGAAGACTGTTAGTGTCTCAAGCAGAACTGGGTTCTTTCTGGATCACTCAGCTTCAGTGTCTAGTCCAAACTCTGTTGTGCTCAATAAGAAGATAGTCCTGCCGATTTCTGTAGCCCTTAGCTTGTGCCCTGGTAGTCAAGCTCCATATCATACACACGAATTCTGTAAAATAATAATCAGTAGGTTATCATTTGAACTCTTAGTTCAATGTCCGGGTGTAAAAATAGATTACTTTCTGTCTTCCAGGTATGTATTTTGTTTTCCTGTATGATGGAGAGCTGCTCAATTTAGCCCTAAAGTAATAGCCCTACCATGCTGGAACAAAAGAAATAGCAACTAGAATCAGCACCACTATATTTTGTTTGCCTCCTTCAGTGACCTACCTGTACCCGTAGCAATTCTGTGACAAAGTGAGAGAAGGAAGCGCACAGACTTCTGGTTTAGTCACTTCTCTGTTATCAGAAGTAGGTGTGTTGCATATGTGCTTTAGAGGAGTGGAATTGATCTGAAACACTGTCATCCAAATATACTGCTGGGCCATCCTAGGAAATCCTAATAAATCCTTCTGGCTTAATTGCTAAGCTCTCTAGGGCATGGAGACACGGACAAAAGCAGCATGCTAAATGGCTTTCAAGGTGTCAGGAAGTCTAAGAAGCTGAAACCAAGCATTCACTATCACTGAAGCATTTTTGTTAGAGACTTGCCTGTGTTATACTTTATAAGAAAGGCTTTATTAGGATGAAGAAATAGTTTCATTATTTACAGGGTTGGAGAGTCACCTCACTGGAGTCTGTAGGAAATCACAAGGGAAATTATCCAGTAGTAAGGGGATTGTTTTTGTATGCGGGATTGAATCTTTTACACAGTCTCAGAACATTATTTTACTTTGAATGATAACACCATCTGTAATGTGGTACTCAGTTTGAAGCAATTTTGATGATTCGTCATTTCCAAATGCTGAGAAATGGCTCAGCATCCCAATGAGTTGTCTTATGTTAGGATCTCAGATTAGCAGTCCTCCTCTATAATGCAGGTTATTGTTTGCTGCCAAAAGCATGCCCTGGACACCATCCCCACTGCCACCAAAGTTCTAATCCAGAAGTAGGTCAAATCCAGATGGTGCATCAGTAAATGTTAATGTGTTTTAGTTATCAGGCTATTTTTAGAAGGTTCACCATGTTCTAGTGCCAGGAAGTGAAGTGGAGCAGAAAGTAAAATCCAAGTGATATGTTTCACTCTTCTTGAGATAGGGAGATGGGTTATGCATCATTAACACTATTAGTGAAAACCAAATCATATCAGTACTAGGTTTAGAAGCTGAGTGTCAACACAGAGAATCTGCCTCAGAAACCAACACTTGCTGTTTACTTACTTCATGTTTCCTTGAATCCCAAAATCATTGTCAAGTAACACAAGTTATCAGTCAGTCCTTTAGTCCCATTGGTTCTATATCCTCCTTTGTCCCATTAGTAGGACAATTAAAATACTAATTATTTTGACCTTCAGAAAGTTCTCAGGAATGTTTTATTTGTGACTGAACTTGTAAGAGTAGAAAAAATTGAATGTTCCTGGGCAATTACTCATTACTCAGTTATTTAATACAACAACATGTGGATATCTTAGAATGTCTGAAGATACAGACCTAGATTTATCAACTGCAACTACCAATCATGATTCATTTCTCTGTGTGTACGTAGATCTAGTTCTAGGGTTTGTCACATATTTCTTGTATGTGATCTTGAGCAAACCATCTGCATTCTCTTTCCACCATGTGTAGCTTAGGAGAAGCAATACCTTATGCCTCTCTTTTACTGTTTTTCTGTGCAGTGTCTGGCTACAGAATTTTATTCTTGCTTGACGTTCCTCAATGGAATTATAAAAAAATTAAAATACTCATTTTCTGAAAAGGAAGAAAAAAATTGATTATTTGCCCTGTTCTCAGCATGCTACCTGTGATTCTAGGCAAGGCACAGCCATCGCTGATTTTTTTCCGTGTAAACAGTAACCTCAATTTAAATGAATTCTTTATGCAGTTATCAAGTAAGAAGTGCAATGGGGGCCAACATAAACCAAACACAATGCAAACGGGAGAACAGACTGCATTGAATAATCCAGTCATCCCAGGTTTCCTGCCCTCTGCCTCCATCCGGTCCCTGGGATAATTGCAGAATTTTGCTTAGGCTGGAAAAATGCTCGTCTTGCAGTTGCAAGCGTATCATGTTGGATTTCAGTTTTATTTTTAGTCAACTGGATTTGCTGTCTCTTGTTAGCTTGTTGTGTTGTGTTAGCAGGGACATTTGAGAGGAACAGAGTTTTGTTGGAGGTCCAGTGGGCTTTTGCACATAAAATCAAAGTTCTCTTGCTTGCTTCATGTTCTCATTCATTCATTCAGTGTCTCAGAGCCTGCCAACTCCGTGGGCATGCAGCCAGTTTTGCATTTACTATTGGGTTTTGTGCTGGCTGTCAGTCACAAAGGGTGGTGATAAATGGATTCAGCAGCACCTATTAGGATTAACTGAAGGCTTAAATTCATTTTGAACCCTCTTACTGTCAAAATTAATTATACCAAAATTAATTATGCTATGTTATCCACTGAAGAACAGGCCAAGGTAAGGAAAACACCCACCTTAATGTTTACTGCAGCCTGGAGCTGAAATAAATGATGAAACCTACAGAACATACAACTCATCATGTTTACCATATTCATAAGCATAAATGCAAGCTCTCTGCACTGCCTGCTTTCAGTTGTCTTAATATCTTGGTCTCAGAGACCTTGTCCTACATGCTGGCTTCAGTGATTCATGTCAACCAGAACAGCACCAGTACGGTGATCTGCAAAGCAGCTTGAAGAGTAGGCGAATCCTCACATTTTAGCAAAAGATGGAATCTCACTTACTGTATTTCCTGGTATGGCATTTGGAAGAAATATGTTAATAGAAAGATCTGTGACTTGATTGCTTTGCAAACCAAAGAGGTCCTGTTCAACTAACCTATTGATTGCAACAGTTCAGTTCAGCCTTGTGTTGAACAACTGCTGGAAAGCAGTGTAATGCCATATGGAAGCCCTGAAATTCTCTACTATCAAAGTAGCAGACTGCCAGCTAGCTGATACCATAGAACCCTCCATGGTGGCACAGAGAAGATGAATAATCTCAGTTAAGTTCTGCTAGGTCTATACAATGTCATACCTTGCCCTTGAGAACAAGGCTGTTGGATTAGAGCCCCTTTTTAAAATTAGGCATCGATGCGGGTAACTCTGGCAGAATGTGGTCTAGGCTAGGCAACAGGCTGCAGGTTTAACACTGATGAAATGACAACAAAGACATGAGGGTGCCAATGTCCCAGTAAATGACCTGACCTCTTGCTTTTGCACCCTCTTCTGTATTCTGATAGGGTGTGAGGCCCATCTACAACATATACAAAATCAAATTTCCTTGCTCAGAATGCTTACAACTGAAGGGAAGAGCATCATTTAACAGATGGAGGAAAGAGAGGAGTAGAAGTAGAATGAAAGCTGGTTTTTAGAAACATTACTCAAAAATGAATGGAATATCACTCTTCCCTTCTGCTCCTCAATCCAATCCAGGCAAGGAAATTATTTATTATGACTACTTCAGGAAAGGGCCTGGTAAATTTATCCTTTCCAAAGGCTCATTTATAGTGCATACAATAATAAAAAATCAGCTCCTAAGACTCCACTGTAAAACTCAGTAGTTTTCACTTCTGGGCTATCTCACTGCATTCATTTCAGATAAAAGGCTTATCTCTTCACTCTTCTTCAAGTTACAAATGATTTTCTGTGTTTTCTTGCTGGTGTCTGCTTGCCCTTACCTTGCAGAGAAAAATCTTACTTGACTGTCTCCTGCAGACAAACATGGAGATCAGTAGACAATTCGACTTATTCGCCACTTGAAAATTAAATTATACTGCTTTTCCTACTGGTTGTGCATTGCTCAGAAAGTTGCTAGAGAGCATGCCTTGGCTGAGGAATTAAATAATTGCTTTTTTACCTTTTTTTTTTTTTCCCCGTAAAATCAAAGCTAGGTTTTGGGTTTTTTGTTCTTTCCAGTAATTACATGTTTTACTAACAGAAAAAACATTCCAGTTGAGGAAAAATTTTAAGAAACCAGATTCAGGAAATCTACTTGAAACCTCTACCAGAACGATTAAGGTTAGAACTGTGTTAACCATAGTTTCCCTCTGTGTTCAGCAAGGAGACATACGTACCTTCAGAGTCATTCAGTCCAACTATGATTTGATTCTATATAGGGAGTGTAGGATGGATTAAGTTCTCAGCGTATGGTACTTGCTTTAGGATGTTAAAGTTCAACAAAACAGAAACAAAGCCAGTAAGTGGAGACAGAATGGAGTCTGTCATCCAGTGCACGGCCTTCTATCCAAAATAGCCCATCTATCTCCTGTCTTTTGGACTGACTGCTGCATGCAACATTACAGGCTTGGGGAAGAGTGGCTGGAAAGCTGTCTGGCGTTAAAGGACCTGGGACTGCTGGTCGACAGCCAGCTGAACATGAGCCAGCAGTGTGTCCAGGTGGCCAAGAAGGCCAATGGCATCTTGACTTGTATCAGGAATAGTGTGGCCAGCAGGAGTAGCAAGGTGATCGTGCCCCTGTACTTGGCACTCTTGAGGCCGCACCTCGAGTACTGTGTTCAGTTTTGGGCCCCTCACTACAAGAAGGACACTGAGTTGCTTATGCGTGTCCAGAGAAGGGCAACGAGGCTGCTGAAGGGTCTAAAGAACAAGTCTTATGAGGAGTGGCTGAGAAAACTGGCATTGTTTAGTCTGGAGAAGGCTAAGGGGAGACCTTATCGCTTTCTATAGCTACCTGAAAGGTGGCTGCAGTGAGGTGGGTATTGGTCTCTTCTCCCAGGTAACTAGTGATAGGACAAGGGGAAATGGCCTCAAGTTGTTCCAAGGGAGGTTTTGACTGAATATTAGGAAAAATTTCTTTACTGAAAGAGTAGTCAGGCATTGGAACAGGCTGACCAGGGAAGTGGTGGAGTCACCATCCCTGGAGGTATTCAAAAAGCATGTAGATGTGCCACTTCGGGACATGGTTTAGCAGGCATCATGGTGTTGGGTTGGCGGTTGGACTTCATGATCTTAGAGGTCTTTTCCGATCTCAATGATTATATGACGTGACTCTGCCATGTTCTTATTTTCCCAGCGTAGCTGAAGACATCTAAGTTCGACATTTTGTCATTGTCTAGATCATCATTTGGGACCACGTCAGACATCATCTGGTAGATGCATGACGATGCAGTTTATTGATTTGCCTTTGCATTTAGCCCTACTGGTATTGTACCTGGTTTGCAACACCCTTCTGATTCTTTCAGACCCTGATGGTAGAACATTGGTTTAATTTCTTTCTTTCAGATTTTTACTCCTGTTCTATTTCTTTTTTTATGGAAACCAAAATATTTAAGAGATTCTGTTGACAACGTTTGTATTGCAAAACACAATTTTCAGATCTGGAGCAACTACCTATAAATAAGAGTTATATTTTAGGATGAGATTCAACTGCAGACCACAATCCCTCGCATCCCTTTCCTCCACATCCTATCTGTAATGCAAAGGAAATGTGGGGAAGTGGAGTGCAAGGAAACTGCAACAGTTTCCATGACTTGCTCATCTGGACTTTTAGCTATTGACTCCTTCCAGATCTTCATCAGAATAGCTGTAAATTAGTCCAGGAAAAGGAATACCTTTTGAAAAATAAAGGGAACTAGGATCTTCCCATCCACACCAGACTCAGATCTATACAAGTTTCTTCTGCATGGCATCATAGTCTCCTAACATGGGAACTTCTGCATACACAACACTCCTGGCATCTTCCTAAAATACTGAAGTGTTCTGTATCTTCTACAACAGAAATAAAACTGATATTTTCTGTTTCTCCTACAGCATGTGCATAGTTCAAACGATGTCCCTATTGCTCCCCAGTGCTCCCTGTTATTAGCTGGCCATTTCTTTCAGTTATCATACGTGAATATCATGTAGCATACTGGAGTTTCATTCTTAGAATTCCATAGTCTTGAATGAAGCTATAAGGTCACCAGAAGGGCCTGGTGTGCCTGCTTTTGACTCAAATCTTTCTGAAAGTAGCAACAAAGAGAGACTGCAAATGCTGATGTTACTCAGTTTGGAGAGAGGAAGTCTGATCAGGGATTTAATTGAAATTTATGAAATCCTGAAGCTGATAAATAAGATGAATAAGAGTTGTTGTTCACTAAATCCTAAAGTATTAGAACTCAAAGGCATTCATTGATATCAGTTGTTGTCTGCTTAAAAATTAACTATATAGAATAGAAGATTTCACTTGGAAGGGAACTACAATGATCATCTAGTCCAACTGCCTGACCTGTTCGGGGCTGACCAAAAGTTAAAGCCTGACAGGCTTAGGACATCAACCATCTCTCTAGGGATCCTGTTCCAGTGTTTGATCACCTTTTTGGTAAAGAAATGTTTCCTAAAATATACTTCAAGGATGGGCAGAAGACTTGTGGAATTGGTTGCTACGTGAGGCTTTGGAGGCAGCACCTTCTAAAAGAGAGTTAACAAATTCATGAACAGCATCCATCCAAAATGAGTACTAAAAGGAATCAACCCTCTAATTCTTAATGCATTGGCTTGGATTAAGCATTAATCCAGCATTGTGGGTGCTGGGGTTGGGGCAGCAGGTAGTGGCTGGGCCCATGTTCTTTAATAACCTTTTCACTGCTGTTGTTAATTTCTCACACACAGTTTTATAGGAAGCTTCCCTTGGAGCTGGTGTGTTTAGTACCTGTATTTGTGTCCTTGTGTGATTTGCTAGTTGTCCAGTTAACAGTAGGTGAACAGTGGTTAGCCTGGGAAGAGATATTCAAGCATTGGTTGTTTTGTGCCAAGCGCAGAACCTCATTAGCAAGATCCTCCAGAGTAACTCATGAATCACTTCATAATGCTCAGAGCCTTGGAAGAAATTCTTACTCAGAAGGACCTACATTATCCATGTAGCCATGAATATCATAGGACTCCTTCCTATTCTCCTCTGGTTTCTTCTCACCCTTTTTCATGACACCAGTAAACAGCTTTTTCATGCCCTTCTTGCAAGTGTGTGCACTCATCTCCATCTATGCGGAACTTGGAAGCAGAATACTGGTCTGGATGGACCACTGGTCTGACTCAAGATCACATTTTTGTGACATCTTGTGACATTCAGTTTCTTTCGTCCATCTGCCACTTGTCCGAAGTTCATTTATAGATTTCAGTTAGAGAGTGAATATGTCTTGACAACGTGGTTTGGTCATTAAATTGTACAGTACTTCGGTAGCTTAAGTCCAGATCAGAAGGTGAAGATAGCAGCTTCTGAAAAAGAAGTAGGGAATTAGTCACTTGCTACCTCCAAAAAATCCTGGGAAGATGACCACCCAACACTGCTAAGCATAGGGGACAGGACTGGAACATATGGCCTACAAGAAGACATTAAAGATAATAGGACAGAAATTCCTGGGGGCTATTTTTTTTGGCAAGAGGTGCAATTCTTTGAGGTCTCATTTCTGCAAAACACCAAATTTTAAGCAAGGCAACAGGGATCAACCCATAAATCCCCTGCAAGCTGACACAATTCAGAACAAAGAATCATAGAATCATGGCATGGTTTGGGTTGGAAGGGACCTTAAAGATCATCTGGTTTCAACCCCCCTGCCATGAGCAGGGACACCTTCCACTAGACCAGGCTGCTCAGAGCTCCATCCAACCTGGCCTTGAACACTGCTAGGGAGGGGGAATCCACAGCTTCTCTGGGCAACCTGTGCCAGTGCCTCACCACCCTCATGGTGAAGAATTTCTTCCTAATATCCAATCTAAATCTGCCCTCTTTGAGTTTACAGCCATTCCCCCTTGTCTTATCACTACACACCCTTGTGAAAAGTCCCTCTACATCCTTCCTGTAAGCCCCCTTCAGGTACTGGAAAGCTGCTATAACACTGCACAATATTCAGTAGGATGTAATGGAACATTTTTGCTGAAAGCAAAGCAATTAACAATGTAATAAGCAATTATGCCTGATGTTCAGTTATCAACAAAAAATAAACATGATAAAATATGACCACAACATCATGAGTCAAAACCTCATAGAGTGTTACCATTTGCTCTTACATCTTCCTCTATGCAAGCAGTTCATTGTTAGCAAAGTGTTATCTATGTGTTTTCCACCACTGTTTAATTGCATGGGAGGTAGCTAAGCAGATCAAAGAGCTCTATTAACAACAGATAACCACAAGGCAAATATGATTAAAAGTAATTACAGTAAGGAAGTAATCTGCTAATTCTTAATAGTTCTGAGGACTCGGAAAGGAGTTCTTAAAGTGTTTCTCATCATTGGAAGTCACGGTGTTACTGCAATGAGCTGATACAGTATTTTGGATTTCAACGTGTGATTTATTTTCCTATGTGTTTTTTCTTGTTATGCCTTCTCCCAAACTTCATACTCACTCGTGATATGATTCAGAAGTGGGAAAATCCTTACCAACCTTTTTTTTCCCATCTTTTGGAACATGGCAAAATGCCCCAGACCTCTTTCATTTCTAACCAGGACATCCCTTCACCTTCCATACAGGCCCCGGACACAAACATCTGCTGTTTTCCTCACTCTTTCTTTCAGCACATAGCCTTTCTGTTTTATTGACTAAACCTAGAGATGATCTTTCATTCCTTCCACACTTTCTCTTCTCACTCCACCCTAACACCTCCTCCCTTTCTTACCTCACCTTTTCTCCTCAGAGGTCCTACCAACACCGCCCCTGATAAGCCTTCCCTTTCTGTTTGTCTTCAGTAGACAACAGAGCACCTAATTTAGAATTAAAAGGAGATGTGTATACATTTACATATAATGTGAGGGGAGTTAGAAATCTTCCTGAGAAAGGGGCCTACTAAACGTCCATCTTCTGTGTCTCTCCTCTTTTCTCCCTTCCCTGGACTTTGCCCCTCTTTTTCTGTTCCCTTTCTTCACAGATACCGGAATGTGCATAGCCTGAGTGTCTTCAAGCACTTATGTGCAAGTGCTTTTTCAAATGGTTATTTGACATTGCACAGCTTCTGATAGTGGCTGAAGCTTCACTGTAACACACTGCTGCTGATACTAAGGATCAGAACTGGAACCAATGGAAACACTCACTGAACCTCCCATGCTCTGAAATCAATTTGCCCAGCTATAATTGGCATACTTATTCAAAACTCATGTCTAGCCTTCAGAGATGCACTGCATGCACACAGAAACTATTTTTTCTCTAAATTTGTCTAATCCTTGCTGGCCAACCTCTTTCGCTTTTTCTGCTCTATTCTTCAGATGCTGCTCAAAAATTTTCATTTCTAACTGTTCTTGAATCATCAAAGTATTTCTGCTCAATGCCTGAGATCTTGCCTCTGCTAAAGCCAACAAACCAGTGCTATTTCACTACTAGTACTGCCTTTGTCAAGCCTAGTATCAGAAGGCTAAAAACAAGAAAGAGATAGTCCAGATTCCTAAATTTATATTAACACTTAGTAAACGATCTATTCTTTGTTAAAATTGTTTACGTGCCCAACAAGACCAGCTCCATATATGTACCAATACCTCTGAAAAAAACATGGCTACTTATGATGCCTACCCAGAAACCAGTGGTTAGGAATCTGCTTTGTTGAAGAGACAGTATGAAGTCAGAACAATCCATGGCATGCTTAAGCATGTCCATCTAAGTAGAAGCATAAATATCTAGTGAAGGAGTAGCTGGTCTAGCATGAATTACCATCCTTTCATGACATATTGTTGAATACTCTGCCCCTAGTGCTGATGTCCAGGTTAATAAAGAAACCCTGGACCTTTTCTCTTCCTTCTTAACAAAAACTATAAATGTCACTTTTTACTTTCAATTTTGTTAAATTTTTCTCTATCTTTGCTTGACTCACCAAATTTCTTGTAAGATTCTCCTTGAAGGTAATTTATTGGCTTTGAAAAATCAGATATTTGAATTTGACAGAGATCAGTGTTCTGTTTATCTCTGTTCCTAATTTCCAAGGTGTCCAGCTTTGCTACCTTACCTGATCTTTGCAGTCAGAGCTTTGTCTCTCTCCCAGTTACACTTAGATGGTATTGTCTTTTCCACTTCAAAGGTGGTCAACAAGTTAAAATACATATACTTCTCATAGTCACAAACAACCAAAACATCTTCTTGAGACAATACCATCTCCTGATACTCATTGCAGTAACAGGTATCTACTACTAAGTAGAAAATCATTGCTGCCTTTTAGCTGTACTATTGCTGTTACAGCACCTCCTTAAAGACCCAAGACTGCAGGACTCAATTTCTAAAGAAATGTGGGAGTTCATAGTTTCCAGGTCAGGACAATTATCAGTATCCTCCCTAATTAATTAGCTGATCTGTAATTTTGTAATATTCACTCTGTGCCTTCAGAGATCTTGATCTGCAGGGTGCTCTGGGATAAAGTTTTCTCTCATTAAAGAGTCACAAGTTTTGCTTTGAGTAGGCTGGGCTGTGTAAAATAAGGCACTTTACAGTGGTAGGTGAGGTTCTTTATAAGGAGCTAATGAATTTGTGCAAACAAAATTGCTTGTGCAGCTGGGTGAGGAAAGATTGTCCAGTGCTCATTTGGGGCATATTTACCAGACTATTTCAGATTCTGAATCAGGCCATTAACTTGATTGTGTCTCAGAGTACCTAAAGTCACAGCCTTGGCCTCATATAACCAAACAGAAAGAGGGAGATGCTTCCGGAGCATGATTCTAAGCCCGTGTTTTGATTACCTATGGTTAAGCAGAGAGAACCTCCCTCCCCTGGCCTTACAGATTTTATAGAGTTTTGTGCAAGTCTCTGTAGGTCCTGCCAAAGATGGACAGGAAGAAACTTAGTCATCTGATATGGGGTAAGACCATTCTTGCCTGTCCAGTATTCTGACAGAGGAGTGTCCTGCTCCATGTGGTGTGCACGGTACATGAGTCCCATTATGAGAGTGCATGAGCATTACTGTAATTACAGAATCGCAGAGTTCCTGAGGTGCGAAAGGATCTCTTGAGATCATCTACTATAAACCTCCTGCTCAAGCAGGGTCAGCTCACGTTTATTTACATTTTCTGTTTGATAACCAAGTCTGTACTAGAACCTTTGACTAAATCTAGTAGCACTGAACATACAAATCACACTTTTGCAAGATCAGGTTCTCTAAAAAATGCGTGCTGTGTCCCAGGCAGTTTGTGGTCACCTTTAAGGAAGGGGATGAAATCTTCTTTTTGGGGGGAAGAAAAAAAAAGGAGAGAAAAAATGGGAACTCTGACAACATGTTTCACTCCTGTTTTCTAATAAAACTAAGAAGGTAAGTTTTTGGACTAAAATGATTATATATACTCCCTCACAGTTTAATTCCTTCATTGCTTTACTTCCTACTTTAGCCTTCCACTGAAAGGCTGAAATTCCTTTCCAGGAGCCTTTTAAGGTAGGTGCTCTTTTAAGGTTAGGAAAGACAGATTGCTACAGCTGTGGTGGCTGGTCTGTGGCTTTCTTTCCTACATTTTCTCCACAAAGGTGATCATTGTTGTCTTTGCTTATATTTTTAATAATTTTTTCAGAATACAACACTGTCTCACATTCACCATACCATGCAGCTCAAGTAAGGAAAATGGAGCACTCCTTCATGTGATGTGCTTAGCCTGTATTTGTGTGAAAAGCCGTGAAGTGTGCATGGTGAGTGAGAGCAGACTTTTTAACTGGAATTTTAATTTTTTTTTAATATATAAAAGCTTTTATTCTTGCTTACTTTGAACTAAATGGGAGCTAATAGACCAACCAAGCCTAAAGGATTCTATTGTAAAATAAAATATACAAAGCTTGAAGTTAATAATTATTTTTATAACAAATGTTACTACTGAAAGAAACAATGAATCCTTTCAGCTAATTCCCTAACCCTTATTTTAGGCACACGCATCTGATTCTTGATTTAAAAATAATGTTTAGCCTCCAACAAATTTTCTTCGTGCCACTGGGAGCCGATAGGTGCTTACCATGTAGAATGAACAGGTCATTTATTCAGGTGCCTAAAACCATAATCCTGCAAATATTTATCACTTTAAAATCAGGTTTAAGACTTCATTGTGCATTCCAGAGGACGGTTTTAAAGTTCTTGCTTTCAGAATGTAGCTTTTTGATTAACCAATTGGTTTAATTTTCCTTTGCTACAAGTTTGCAACATTTAATGCACGTAAGATAGTCCATGATAAATAACTGCAATTTTATTAGCTGAACAGTTGGAAGGACATGACTGATAAGTAAGATGTCACATAAATCAGTGGCAAAATGACCAACTTCAAAGGCCAAACATAGCAAAGCCTTAAATCTCTCTAACTTCTATAGATTTATTTATAAATCAATACACAGATCAGAGCTGGGAAGTCAAATTCAAGAGTAATTAACTTTAGATCAAACTATCTTGATACACTGTAAAACAGCCAGAACCTTGTGAACATATTTAACTTGTATATTGTTTTGAATTCTATCACAGTATGGACTAGTTTGAAAACAGGTGTGTTCGTGTAAAAAGCAGACTTCTTGCGGTCATTTATATTGGAGTGGTGAACTAATTCAGCAACCCAATGTACCCATATAATGAACATAGAAATGTCAATGTATTTCTAAAATCTTAAAGAGGAATATTATCTGTTGCTGTACTAGAAATCTTTCCTTCACTTGCATATGTGTGTTTTTCTGAATGTTACCAACAAAGCAGAAATTCTTGGTAAGAGATGATTTTGTCTCAGGCTGTTTTCTTGTCTGTTGTTGATCTCTTTCCTTTACACACCCCACCCCCTTAAAAAAAAAAAAATCTGTGTTGAGCTGAATACCTAAACTATGCATTTGACAGATACTTTCCATCCCCTGCAAACAGGGATTTTTTGAGGGGGAATATAAAGGGAGAAATGGGAGTTTGTTACCTGTCGTATTCTAGCTGCCTTAGTTGCAAAGTAAGATGAGTTAAATCAAACCACACTAAGTCTGATCAATATCTTTTAAAGTCGGGAAAGTATTGTTGTCAGCTAGTGGAAAAACGCTGAATCAAAGCACGCACAAAGCTAACTTTACAGGCAGTGTGAGTACCTGGAATTTTGAGTACCTGGAATTTCAAAAGAAGTAAAACTGTTGATGAACATGTCTGAAAGTCATCCCATTTGTACATTTCCTATCATCACATGCAAAAGTTTGGGTAAAAGAGCTCCTGAATGCTATGCCTGCATTTTATCTTCTGGAATTCGCTTTTCTGCAGTTGTTAACCCATGTTAGTGGGGTTGGAAATGAAAAGTCTTGATTTCACTTTCTACTGGTTGTACTTCAAAATTAGTTATGAGCTTTTTGTGCTCAGCAGCTCTTGCTGACAAATAAAATGCTTCCTCCTAGTTATTTAGTGCTGTTTTGTTAAACAAACTAACAAAGAAAAAAACCCCAAACCGCAACAGAACTCCACTCCAGGTTTTTAAATAGTAGGGCATTTACTAGTATAAAGGTCTTAACCTGCTTAGGAAAGAAATGCACACAGAGCAGTGGTACGTTTGCAGTACTCATAGGAACAAGTCAAGCTGCTATGAGTATCCCTCAGCCCTTTCCTACGTAAATGGAATTCACAGAAAATATACTAAAATTGTATTCTCTGCAATTTGTTATTACCATTTCCTTTGTACATTTCAGGAAATGTTCTGACTCAAAAAGGCATTGCGCAGCTGTAAGAGCACTCGGGATAGAGAATACATACGAGCATAATGGAATATTGATAAGTGAGCAACATCACTTTGTTTTTCTTCCCTCACTGCTGTTGCCTCCTGCCAAGCCCTAAGAGATGTCTGATACCTTTTATGTCAGCTCTGTTGATAAAAGGGAAAAGCCATCTAGGGTCTGTATAAATTGCAAATGTAACTCACTCAACTGGTATATAGATACTCCAAGACAGAGGCCATCAAATGCAGCAGGGAGAGAAATATGGTATCTTGGATTGCTATTTCTGCTAATTTCTGGGAAAGTAACCCTACCTTGTGGAGATGATTCAAAATGTACCTCAAGGCAAAAAGCATGTATTTCCACCAAGGAAACAGTTTCCTTTCCAAGGATCAGAGATTTTTCTCTGAGGCACATTTAATGAACTCAACAATTTAGGGTATCTCCCCAAAGCTGAACATTTGTTCACATACCGGGACTTGAAAGAACAATGCTGCTTAGTGAAGTCTGTCATAATGCACATATGGATCGGGGACAGGCAACCTGGATGGCAAATCTGTAATTCAGTTTATCATTAACAAATTTGTGTTCTTTAAATAAGAGATGAAGAAGGTAGAAGGGCTGCTTAACAGCAGTCTTATGGCATCTGTATTTGCAGTGTGTCCTTACTTGTCCTTTCTGAGACATTTACTACATTAACAGTTAAGAGGTACCCTAAATAGATTCCAGTGAACAGCTGGAACTTCTGGGAGGACTGAAAAACTTCAGAGTGTGTCTCCTGAACTCAGGTGATGGTGAATGCTGGGATTTTTAAGTTTAAATAATCACAGTTACTCTTCAGTAGCATCTTATTTTCCAGATAAGTAAATTCTATTATAAAGATTCACAAACTTACGTAACTATTAAAGAACTCTTTCACTGTTGCATCACCCCAGTACTTGGATATAAGTGCTTACATCCTCAGGGAGGCAATAAGTACATTTTATACTTTGGAAAAATAGCATTCAATGTTCTAAATCAAAGCTGGAGATCTGTTTCCCCTATGCTGAAGACAAGCGAGCAAGACTGTGGTAGTTCCCAGTGTTACAGTTAATTGCAGTCACTGGGTCAACAAGGTGCAGGATAAAATAGAGAATAAAAATGGGATGATGGCATTACACCATAGGTGGAGGAGAAAAAATAAGAAATGTTTTAGTATTCAGTACAGAAACCACAGTAAGAGCACGTCTTCCCCATGAGTTAACATAGCTTCTGAATAAAGTGAGTTATTGCATCAGAACATCCTGAAGATTTTTCTGCCAAAACAGACTAGTGATCGCATGGATGCAGTTGGGCTCATGGGACTGAGTTCACATCCTGACAGTATAGAGTATAGGGCTGACATCACTGTAGTGAAAGATACTTATATTCACCACATTTTTCCAGGACTGAGAATGTAAGGTAGTTTTGTGACAATTATTATCTAAGCTTTACCAACAGCATTGCAAATGGTGACGTGCAGATACATGAAACCTAATGAGTTTTAGCCTCTCAGAACACCGTCCGATTACTTTTTTAAGTTCACTGATGTTACATCATAGTAAATTAAATCTTCTAGTTTTGTATGATAAACCTTAGCCCGCTGTCAGAGACTCGGATGCCTGCTGAAGGCTACATTTTCAAAAGCTTCAAATAGTATTGGGTATCTTCGTTGCTAAGGGAAGACAAATATAGGGTGCGGCATTGAGAAATAAAAGCACTCCACTCCAGTGAATGCCTTTGAAAAGACACCCTGGTGAGCAAATGGACTGTATTTATGTTGATGGTGGGAAGCTACAGATTATTGCACCTATTCTATTTCTTATGTTGCTACAGTACCTGGTACAAATTTTTGTCAGAAATGAAGCAGTGATCTTTGCAGGTTATTGCTCATTTCAAATTGCTGACATAATCTTCTCCTGGCTACAGTATCTGTCACTGCCAATTAACTGCAGAACACTAGAAGCCTCCATCTCTGCACCAGCTGGGACAGGTAAAAAGGAAACATCTGTAAGTGGGCAGTAATCTCATTCTAACACTTACTGTCGCAAAGCTCCTGTCCTTAGATTTCCTGAGATGGAGATGAATTATCTTACCCTTCAAGCCTCAAGATTGTTATAGCTGAACAACGGATAACAACATTACATGCAATCTTTGTTTAAACAGTCTCTAGGAAAACTGAGAGACATGAATATCTGCCTAAAAAATAGAACAATGCTTACAAAAATGTAGACTGTTGAAAAAAATGCTGGCTGTCCCAGAAAATCTAACTGGTGATTTGACTCTCTTCATATGAGGAGCTACTGGAGAGAGTTCAGCGGAGAGCTACGAGGATGATGAGGGGACTGGAGCATCTCTCCTATGAGGAGAGGCTGAGGGAGCTGGGCTTGTTCAGCCTGAAGGCGGCTGAGAGGGGACCTAATATATGCTTATAAATATCTGAAGAGTGGGTGTCAGGAGGATGGGGCCAAGCTCTTTTCAGTGGTGCCCAGCGACAGGACAAGGGGCAATGGGCACCAGCTGAAGCATAGGAAGTTCCACCTGAACATGAGGAAGAACTTCCCTCTGAGGGTGACGGAGCACTGGAACAGGCTGCCCAGGGAGGTTGTGGATTCTCCTTCTCTGGAGATATTCAAAACCTGCCTGGACAAGGTCCTGTGCAGCCTGCTGTAGGTGACCCTGCTTCATCAGGGGGGTTGTACTAGATGACCCACAGAGGTCCCTTCCAACCCCTACCATTCTGTGATTCTGTGGTTCTGTGATAGTCCACATGAAGCACATGCATCTAAGAAATTTCTGTCTCTACCATAAGACACATACGCCATCGCTAGGCTTGTCTTCACTTGTGCATTATTTAGAGATAATATCTTATTGCAATTATTAATCCCTTTCTTTTTTCTGTTTATATGCTGATATATGCACAGACGAGCTGTGCAAATGATAGATTCTTCAATTCTCCAGCTGCACTAACAATTACTTTAGTTCTTGGTGAACACTTTTTTTTGTAAAAAATAAAAATATCGATTTCTCAAAGCTTTGTTCATTTTTACACCAAATTTTGGTCATTTTGGGTGAAAATATTACTTTCAAGATATCTAGTTCTAAGTTCAAATAATATTTTGATACTTTATATATTTTGGTCTAAATTATGGAGATTAATTACTAACTCTTAATTTTCTTTGCAAACTAGCAGGTCAGCTCCAAAATCTGTTTAGAAAATCATATCTTTAGCGTGTATGCTGCTTATTTCTTTACCCAGACTATACAAATTATCCACGCAATGAGCATGTCATGTCACCCAAAATTAAACACTAAACTTGAGCTGAATTTGCTACTAGTTTTGGTTGCTTTCAAACTCTGTTTTTCAGCAACTAGATTATTCACTGAAAAAAAATGCATTCTGTAGTCTGTTGCTCTAATGTAATAGGATGTGAAATTCAGCCTCGGTGAAACAATGCATTTCCTTTTTCCCTGTCCTGTTTCCGCTGGTAAGTCTTGCTCTGGGGTATCCTGGGAATGTTGCTGCGGGACATCTTTAGCCTTTTGTCAGCTGAATGATAATTGTTTCCTATCTCTCTGAGCCCTGAGTTCCATGCATCGCTCCTCCTCCCCCATGCAGTGGATTGAAGCTCTGAGCTTCCTGTGAGGTCTCTGCAAAAACCCCAAGGGCCTCTTCTGCCACCATATGTATGTAATCACAAACTGAAAACTTTTCTGCTTCTTAAAACACAGGGCTGCCATGTGAGATAACTGTCTACAGATATCAGCCTCGCACTGAAAAGGATGCATCCCTCTGTTTATTCTTTTAATTGTTCTTATATGCTTGCTTTCTTTTTTTTTTGGTCACACACATTGGTCTTAAAGTAAAAAAGGATCAACATTAAGTAAAAATCAGGCAAAGATTCCACCTCAGGAAAACAGCATGCCAGATCTTCTCCATATTAAGAAACATGCACCAATGCATAACCAAAGCCAGTTTAAATGTCCAACCGTAGACCAGGAGAAGCAAACTAAGCTACGCTGGTAGACAGAATCTAAATTATTTAAGTCTATCTATCTTATTCACACTCACCCAAAATTCTATGCATATATTTGCAGTGCAAGGATCTTAGAGCTCTGAATCATAAGCAGTCCTGTCTTACTCGGACCAGCTCAAGGTCTCACAGTTATCTTCAAGGGTCTTCTGGAGCCTTGTGTCCTATTGCAAGAATATTTCTGTTGCTTATGAAGCAGTTGCAGATTCACTGTGGTTAACAGCCTGATGTTGGAAAGTGGCCAGAAAAAATAAAATTAAACTGGTAATAACGTAAGCTAAAAAAAATATGCTGAAATAAAAACTGTGATGGTTTATTTACTTCAAGGAAAGCTGAAACATGCTGCAGTGAGGGTGGAGCCCCATACGAGTGTCTCCCCTACTGGGGTGCGACCCCCATTGGGTACCTCTGCATGCAAGCCATGCCAAAATAAACACCTTTTTTATGAGGAACAGAAGCAATTATGTTTTCATACAGTAGCTAAAATCAGCTATCCCAAATGAACTGAGAGGATGACACTAATTCAGATTCTGGCCAAACAAATGCACATTTTTGACTTACAGAAGGACCTGGTTGTTATTCTACCATTTCTTTTCTCAGTTAAGTGGCAGCTCAAGATATTATTATTAATAGGACTACTACTACTGCTACTATTAATAATATTTACTACCATTTTTACCATTGAATGAAGTAACAGTAGTATGCTTCCAAATTTTAAATGTAAGTCAATGTAATGCAGTCAATCTAGGTAAAGCTATGACTTGTTCATTCCAAGAAACGCAGAATAAATTACTTAGAAGAAAACATCTAATCTACAAAATATAAACTCCTAATTTAAATCAATGCTAAAAATGTTACATTGAATAACCCCTAAATCTAGGAGCATTTCAGGGTTTCATCTTGTAAAAAAAAGGGTGTGGTTGTGAGGACAATAATGTCCCCAGAAAATGGAGATTACGTTATTAAACCCTGATCCAGCACAGACTGCCTTTGTGGGAGACCTTGGACAAGTCAGGCTGAGCCAGACTTCAAGTGGCCTCAGCTTCCGTTTCTGCTTTATTCAAATTCTTGTAACCTGGAGTAAGAGGGTGGCGGGGTTTTTTTGTTTTGTTTGGTTTGGTTTGTTTGTTTGTTTCCCCTACAAAATGTGTGCTTCTCAATTAAGATCTTATATAAGGCTCACATTTTCAGACACGATCAACACTCCCACTGTGACTCTGAATAAAAAAAAAATTCACACTAAGTGGGCAAAATAATGACTTCCCCATCACTGCACTGCAATTTGTGTTGCAAATGTAACCTTAAGTATATTTACAATTTCATCCTTTTCACAACATGAGTTCATTAAGCATTTGGGTGTTTCCTTCTATTGTTTAAAGTGCTAGACATGGATTTGTTGTGGTTTAAACCCCCCCCTCCTCCCCAACCCAAAAGAAAAGCAACTGTGCTTATGTTTTTCCTCTTCTCTATATTTATGTCAGTATTTTCTTTAACAGCTTTGAAGACATATGCTCTTTTTGAAATTATTTCCATCAGTATAGCCAAGTGACGAAATGATTCATGAGCACTGATAACTAATTAGGTTCATGTGTATAGACATTGCTTCCCATTGACAAGTGTCTTTTAGTGATAGAATTATGCAGCAAAAGCAAATGAGATCCAAAGGCAAATTTCAGTTTTGAATAAATTGACTTATTTACTAACCAGATGAGAAATTTTCACTTTAACTGGCTACTTGTTTTGTTTACAAAGAGGATTGGCTTCCTTTCTTCAGGAGGAGTTGCTTGATCACTGGATGTTGCTTCCAGCCATGTGACAGCAACTTTGACTTTCCAGAAGTTTAGGTTTCCCTGTAAATTGGAAACTGAAGGGAAAGATCAAATTTTTGCCAAGCCACACAGAGCATTCGGTGTCCTCTACAGTATATCAAGTGTAGAGACTTCATTATTCTGCTCTAGGCTTGCTGTATCGACATAAAAATATTAATAGCACTCATAACAGTACTACTAATTCAAAATATTGTGGGCAACAGGTATCTTCTGTTAAAAAGATGTTCCCATTTAAAGAGAACATTAATCAATATGAACTGCCAATATTTGAAAAGGGTTTTTTTAATATAATTTGATTCAGTCCTCTGAAAGAGAAGTCACTGAAGAAGCACATTTCCACTTCAACAGCATTAACTTCAAATTTGTTGTCAGTAAACTAATCTTTCCTTATCTTCTATGTAACAGAAGGAATTCCTTTCCCAGTTGGAATTCCCAGGTTTTTCTTAGAAATCCTTCTTGCAGAGGAGATTCTGAAAGCCTAAATTCCACAGAGTGTTTTGTCTTGCTAATGACTTCAGAGCACAATTAGATGCCCAACTGTGCATCTTTGTACTTTGCCTGGTTTGGGACTGATTTGTCGACAGGGGGAAAGTAGACAGCTACAATTACATCTGAGGGAATCCTCCCTCAGAGCATGTGGGGAACTAGCACTGCTGCTCTAGCAGACCGTGTGTTTTCACCGCAAAAGGCAATAGTTAAAGGGGGTTAACAATGGGATGAAAGGTTTTCTCTGAAGTCATTAAACTGTGAGGAAATGGTGAGGGTCATGAATTGTTACATAAAAGGAATTAATGAGCATGAGGTGGGAGGTAAAAGTATTAATGGGTAGCTGACACCTAAGTTATAAAGTAGTCAAGCTCTTGGACTGGCAGAGTGTCTGCCTTTTCATAGCAGGTTTGTATTTTGATGACCAAATAGTTACATTTCAGTGTTTTCAAGTATTTCATATTAGCTTTAACCAGTTACACAGTAGTAATTGCTCATACCTGTTAAACCTGCGAAAACATAGACCAACTTAATCACATTATGCAGCGTTCATGTATTTGTCTGTGAATCATACAATCGTAGAATCATAGAATGGTAAGGGTTGGAAGAGACCTTAAAGATCATCCAGTTTCAACTCCCCTGTCATGAGCAGGGACATCTTCCACTAGACCAGGCTGCTCAGAGCTCCATCCAACCTGGCCTTGAACACTGCCAGGGAGGGGGAATCCACAGCTTCTCTGGGCAACCTGTGCCAGTGCCTCACCACTCTCATGGTGAAGAATTTCTTCCTAATATCTAATCTAATCCTGCCCTCTTTGAGTTTACAGCCATTCCCACTTGTCCTATTACTGCACACCCTTGTGAAAAGTCCCCCTCCATCCTTCCTGTAGGCCCCTTCAGGTACTGGAAAGCTGCTGTAAGGTCACCCCGCAGTCCTCTCTTCTCCAGGCTGAACAGCCCCAACTCCCTCAGCCTGTCCTCATAGTAGAGCTATTCCAGCCCTCTGATCATCTTTGTGGTCCTCCTCTGGACCAGCTCCAACACATCCATGTCATTCTTATGTTGGGGGCCCCAGAGCTGGATGCAGGACTCCAGGTGGGGTCTCACAAGAGTGGAGTAAAGGGGCAGAATCCCCTCCCTCGACCTGCTGGCCACGCGTCTCTTGATGCAGCCCAGGATACTGTTGGCCTTCTGGGCTGCAAGCACAAATTGCCGGTTCATGTTGAGGTTCTCGTCCACCAATATCCCTAAGTCCTTCTCCTCAGAGCTGCTCTAGAGCCACTGATTTCCTCAGGAAAGAAAGGTCATAGGAGCACCCTGAACCAGAAAGGCCCTTGTATTGGGATTAGGGCTACAAAACCGAAACTTCAGTGACTCTGGTGAGACGCCTAGCGAGGGAAGAGAGAGGGGGCACACATAAACAGGAGTGATGCTATGGACTTAAAATTAAAAACTGGAGAATAATATGGATCAGTTGCACCCACCACACCCTAGGCCATCCAAGAAACTTGCAGTTTATATTCATGGAGACATGAAGATGCAAGGAACAAGCTGGCTCCACAGCCACTGGGAACACCTGTCCTGCTGCAATTTCTTGGCCAGAATGTTAAAGCTCAAAACTCACAGAAAACCCCTGAAATGTGTCATTCTGAATGGCAAGTACTGGTCAGTGTAGGAGACAGGACCCTGCCCTGGACAGATTATCTGGGGGCAGCAGGAGGGGTATGTCCGAACTAGTAAGGCTGTTCTGTTCTCCTCACTTCCAGGGAAAGCACTGGAGCAGTGTCCCTCAGGTACTGAGCATGTACTTGCAGAACTCTGTATGTCCTTCTTCTTTCCTATCCCCTATTTTAAATCTGATCTCCAAACTCATGGCCTGCCTACAGTAACTTCTAAACTTCCTTGATACCTTGATATGCAGCAGCAAAATCTCCATGTTGTATACAATCTCCCACTAAGCAGATGCAGAAACGCCTACATTTTGACCGTAACAGTTTGGGTACGTCACAGGCATTGGTGACTTTTACTACTACTTGCTAATTTGTTACTGTCAAGTGTCAGTGCTGGAATACATTCATTTTCACTGAAGACTCCACTTAGCTGCAGGCTAACAAAGCTGTTGAATAAAGAGCATGTTTATTATTGTGCCTTGAAATAAGATTAGTGGGGCAGGACATTTGTTTTAATTTCTTCCAGGTGACATAAAGCCTTGGGTTTTATTTTGTTTTGTTTTGGTTTGGTTTTTTTCCTCTCTAATTTGAGAAGAGTTTGTGGTTTAGGAATTAAAATCCTAATTAAGCTGCATGTCGAAAACAACAAAATACCAACACAAATGATTCCTTCTGACAAAACAGCCTTTCAGACTGGGCTTCAGACTCATGTAAGCATCAAATAGCAGGTCTTCTGAGCAGAAGCTTGCTTAAAAACAGTCCAACATGACAACTCTAGCCCTTCAACATAGCATCAGTCTGCTTCTCCACGCACTATTTCAATACTAAGTGTGTACAGCCAACAAAAATCATGGCGAGAAACTTGCAGTCATTTTCACTGGTGGGTATGCTGTAACACATTGTATACAATAGATGCAATCAGGCAGAGGTTTCAAAAATGCAGTGCACAATATCTGAATAAAAGTTGTGACAACTGCTTGCATAGAGCAGGATGATTAGGCAGTTCTGCGCAGTATGTTTTATTTGTCTTACGTAACTTGTCAGCTGGAAAATGGGAGAAAAAGATGTTTTTCTAACTTAGGTCTCTGGAGGACTTTCCATGTTGGTTATCTTGCTACCTGCCTAGAGTAAATACCTGATAAACCATGTGATGGAGAATCTGAACAGCCATGTGCTAAGTATAAGGGATAGAGACAGGTGTGATTAGTCTGAACACTTAAGATGAACCATTGAAAATAAAACATTGTCCCAGAATAATACAAAATGTCTCACAAAACAAGGTCTATATTGTCGGCACACCAAAAGGATTTACATGTAAGTGGAATTGGAAAGAGTAAAACATGAATTAATAATGTATGATTCATCCTGGAAATGTGTTCTGACAAACTTGTGTGTGACAGCACAGTGACCAGGGGAAAGAAGGAAGTGTTGTCCAGAGCACTTTCTCCAGGGACATGTGGCTGGAGTTATGGGACAGCTGTACAGATATGTTGTAGAGAGCACTGGATGTGAGAACTCATTCTACCACTTCACATAAGTCAAGTGGGAGGATCAAGGGGTTAGGGCAGGAAAGTGGTGCTATAAATTCTTATCCTCAAGATTTTGCACTACAATAATTCACTTCTTTCATTTGAACTGGACTTTAGACACTGTTCTTCAGAACACACAAAATACTCCTTTCTTAGTGTGTGGAATAAGTTAAATTTTAATTGATTATTATTTCACAGACCTTGACTCTCAATGGGCTGCAGAAATATTAATATCTAAAAAACATACGATGGGTTTCATAGATTTTGAAACTTTTCATTGCCATTTTCTATAAATTAATGTAGCAGACGACCTGAAGAATATTTTCAATTTCTAGTTAAATGAATCCTTTTATCATTGATCATTATTAATATCAAGATCATTATCATTCATGAAAACCTGAAGTTTTATCATGCCGTAAAGAAGTCTACCAACTCACTTAAGCAAAGCTTTCTAGTCTTTGCATAAAAATAGATAATTCATAAAATATGCTGTTCCTTTGATACACGTGTATCTGGTTATCTGCAGTCACTATTTGAATCTTTACTCAATTTTTCTGAGGTACCAGTGTATATAGCGAAAGTCTGTTTGTCTCTTCCATAATGACAGATGTCAAGAGCTGGACTGTTGTTTCTTCAGAGCAACTAGCATTCATTATTTACCTTCCTAAAGGCACGCTATGATCTAAAAATAAAAATCCTATTCTTCACTTACCAAAGCACTGGACCAAATCTTATATTTTTGGCTTAGAAACGTCTAGTTTACTTGCTGTGAGGAATGGTAGAGTGTAAAGAAATTAAAAGATGGAGGAAGATGATAAATTGGAGCAAATAGCCCAAAGTGAAGGAAGAAATTGGAAAAAAGCTTTAAATACAACATTTTTAAAGCCATAGAATATTGCTCTGAGTAAAATACGAGAAGTTAACTTCAATAGAAAACAGATTATTGCTCTATAAAACTCTGTATACAAAAGTGAGAAGTTTATTTCAGAATGTACACAGCTAGGATTTGTGTGACATTGACTGACAATGAGTGGCACTGAAATATGGTTGAATGACACATGTTGTACTGGGTACGCAATATATAAGAAGGGTGAATTGAGACTCACAGGACTGCAAAAAGTGCTAAAACACATTTCTTTACACAAAGAAGGACCATAGAATTGAATAAATCTCGTTATGAAACCCAAGTCATAATGAAATGGTAAATAGGTTGCTATCAAGTTCTAAAGATGCAAAGTTATTAGGTGCCTGAGGTTGAAGGACATCACAGAAATAATTATGTCTAATCAAACAGCCTTCATGGTGACTTGTGCAGTAAACTATTAAAATATTCTATCAAAAGAAGACTTATAGAAACATTTTGTTGAGACCTCAGGAAATTGTTAATTCCAGAAGACAAAATGTGATGGTTTTGATTTAACCCTTAGTCATACACAGAAGTGAGTTCAGAAGTAAATTAAGTTACTACACATTAGGAAAAGAGAATATAAGCTAATTCAAGATGTTTTAAAGAATAGTGATACAAAAATTAGGCAGAAAGTATTAATCTGTCTTCTTGCATCTAAATCAGGATCAACTGCATCATCTGAAATACAGAACAATGCAAGAATTCACCTTCCTTTCACTTCCTAAGTGCAATAAAAAAGCTCTTCCTACGCACTAAGATACCCACCATTCAGCCTTGTAACATGCTGAGCTTTCTTAACAGGGCTTCCTAAGAAGGATTTGTACTCTCCTTACATCCCTGAAGTACTACTTGGGGGCCAGGAGAGTTGTGGTTACTTTTACATACTATTTCATTCACAGAAGAATTAATTTATCCCAGTATTGTATTTTCCTTCCTATTTTACATTTCATTCCAATGATTGTCCTCAGATGTTAAGGTCTCACTCTATTTTTCTCTTGCTGATTTTTTTTAAAGCGCTTGAATGTTTCCCTTCTTATTCATCAAGAAGTGATGACTGCTTAAAACCAGTGATTTTGTTGTTGATGTTATCAGTTTCATGCTTTTCAACACAGACCTCCTTATGTTATTAATTGGTCAGTAGGAAAAAATTTGAAAAGCCTAGCTCCCAGGGGAAAAGAAAACCATCTGGGGTCAAACACCTACTCTTTCCTTCAGAAATATCCTTCTATATTTTTTTTTTCTTCACCAGAAAACAGTGAACTTCGTTTCAATAGGACCCCTTGGTGTCTTCAGTGTAACACTTTGAGGTGGACTGAGAACTGGCTGAATGGCAGAACTCAGAGGGTTGTCATCAGCAGCACTGAGTCTAGTTGGAGGCTGGTAACTAGTGGTGTCCCCCAGGGGTCAGTACTGGGCCCAGCCTTGTTCAACTTCTTCATCAACGACCTGGATGAAGAGTTAGAGTGTACCCTCAGCAAGTTTGCTGATGA
>Ga0065711_1027449_pt1 | contig 49334 bp, 32 predicted proteins | sample Hoacrofraction12_FD_59098 | JGI IMG/M metagenome (GOLD analysis project Ga0065711, IMG submission 59098) | Hoatzin crop microbial communities from Cojedes, Venezuela - Epithelial fraction 12 v2 (version 2) | ecosystem: Host-associated > Birds > Digestive system > Esophagus > Crop | place... | reverse complement strand
TTCCTCCACTTGCTTGTTGATGACCTCCAGGATAAGCTGCTCCATCACCTTTCCTGGGATGGAGGTGAGGCTGACCGGCCTGTAGTTCCCTGGGTCCTCTTTCTTGCCCTTTTTGAAGATTGGAGTGACAGTGGCCTTTCTCCAGTCCTTGGGTACCTCTCCTGTCCTCCAGGACCTTTCAAAGATGATGGAGAGTGGCTCAGCAATGACATCCGCCAGCTCCCTAAGCACTCGTGGGTGCATTCCATCGGTGCCCATGGATTTGTGGGCATCCAGATCGCTTAAACGATCCCTCACACAGTCCTCCTCGACCAGGGGAAAGTAATCCTCTCTGTGGGCTTCTTCTCTTGCCTCCGGGGCCTGGGATTCCTGAGGGCCTGCCTTGGCACTGAAGACTGAAGCAAAGAAGGCATTCAGTAGCTCTGCCTTCTCTGCATCCTCCGTCACCAGGACATCCGCCTCATTCAGCGGCGGCCCCACATTGTCCCTAGCCTTCCTTTTACTACTGATGTAGCTGAAGAAGCCCTTCTTGTTGTTTTTGACATCTCTTGCCAGCTTCAATTCCAGGTGGGCTTTGGCCTTCCTCGTCGCATCCCTGCATGCTCTCACCACGTTTCTGTATTCTTCCCAAGTGGCCTGTCCCTCTTTCCACATTCCATGGACCTTTCTCTTCCACCTGATCTCCACTAGAAACTCCCTGTTCAACCATGCAGGTCGCCTGCCTCCTTTGCTAGATTTCTTTCTCAGGGGGATGCACCGCTCCTGAGCGTGGAGGAAGTGACGTTTAAACAGCAACCAGCACTCTTGGATCCCCCTGCCTTCGAGAGCCCTGGCCCACGAGATTCCTCCCAGTAGCTCCTTGAAGAGGCCAAAGTTAGCCCTCCTGAGGTCCAAGAAGATGGTGTGTGCCCTGATACTAACTCAGGGAGCAGAGGCGCAGTCCTCTAGTTAAGACAGATCTTATCTGGATAGATGGTTTACATGCAGCACCTTCTCAAGGACCACTCATGACCTTACCTCCCTGCCTGTCCTAGCCAAGTTCTGGGCATCCTAGGTGGTCCCAGAGAGCAACCTACTGTGATATTTTCCACTTTCCATGAAGAGGCAGCTTTAACACACATTGACTGGCACAAATATTCTTTATCCATCAAACCCAGATCCATTTGAGGATAGACTCAGTGTTATCCATAAAGCTGTCAAGAATTTTTCACGGCTTTTATCAGGTTTTCTGAGCTGGACAAATCACTCCTGAACGTTTTTGGGAATGAGACAGGGAGGGGAAGTCCCCATTTTTCTGTTTGACTACAGGGAGTTTTCACATCTCAAGCTGTGGGGAAAAATTGCCACCACCTTCAACAACTACAAAAATAAATGTTGTTTAAAAGATGCAATTCTTGTTTGTTGGTTTGGAAGATTGTTTTGATTCTCTCTACAAGACTAAACAATTATTCAGGCATCTAGACCATAAATAAAATGTTGATAAATATACGTTACATTATTTGCAACTTCTGCCAGTAGCTAACTGCAACAGCAGCTTTCACCATGGATGCTTTTGCCACCAAGGCCCCCAGTTGCTCCTGCAAGCCTCTATGTTCGGCGGCATGGGAAGTAATAATACGCAATTCAAAGAGATTTGCTGTTTTAATAAGCCATTGAGAGGGGTCACTGGAATGCAATGCAATGAATACCCAAGTCTCAGCCAAGTTGCTGATTTTCTTTCTTGATACCTACAGCTTAGCAATTGTTGCTTCGTTCCTGTTCCCACAGGAATGACCCTGGCCAACAAACAGCTGCAGAGACCCCAAGCAAAGGATGCTGCAGACACAAAATCCATTGCCTCAGCTGCCCAATGTGTTGGCCTTCACACTTTGCAGCAAGGAATCCACTTCTCAGTAAAGCATTTGCTGTTTGATCCATCACAAACTGCAGAGAGGAGAAGCGGACTGGAACAACGAGGTGAAATGATGAAAAAGCAGTTAGTCACAAAGGCACAAGCACAAAAAAAATCCCTTTCGCTCTTCCCCAGGGACTGGCTAAAGCCCTTTGATCCAATCATGGCTCCAATGAGAAGGATGCCTCTGCTGTCCCCAAGCACACAACACCGCTAGTGCCAGTGGACTAAGCTACCCGGGGATTCAGGCCACAAAAGAGAGAAGGAACATCAGCAAACAGCAGTTGAGGAGGACGTACAGTTTTGCTGCTTCTTTTATCTCTTCTTAACAGCCTAATTGAAGCGTAATGAATTTAGGGTTGGTGCTTGCTGCCAGACTCGCTGCTTTGATGTGTTTTTGGCCTCTCCGCTACAAAAATGCAGTGGAAACCAAACCCAAGATATTACACCTCCAAAAAGTGTCTCTGGGTTTACCATAAGATTCCACCGTTTGTGCCAAGTGGCCAAAGCCACTAACAGGCCCCTGCTCGCCAAGATGTTTGGGTAATGAATAAGAAGCAGAGAGAGATGCCACTGTGAATCAGAGTGAGGAATGTGCGCTAACGGCAACAGAGGTGGATCCTGGGCTGTAATGTGGAACAGAAGAGTACTGTGGTCATGCTCCTCTGCAGCTGCAGTCAGCAGGAGCTCCTGGTGATGTCTCAAAGTCTGAGGCAGGTGAGGAGGGTATCGGGAGGTCGGAAGAGTATCAGCAGGGTGGGGACATGCCGGTGTGGAACCACAAGCTGGTCGTATTGCCAACAGCCAGGTCACTCCTGGGCCCGAGAGTCTTTCCCTCATCCTATGCTAACTGTTCCTGCCTTAGCTCTTCACAGCCAAATCTCTTCCCCACATGAGCCTACCATGCCTCTCTTGGCTCTCAGCAGGGCATTCCCACTGGCAAATATTAGCCACTATGTGACATGCGAGTCTCCACCACATGAATGGCCCTGGTTTGAACAATGTGTGCTCAAGAGGCTATCACCACCCGCTGCCTGCCATACTCCGTGCCGGGGTCACTGTCCTGCCAGTGGGGAAGGCAGAGTCAGCAGAGTGTGTGTGCAAGCGGCCGGTGAGTTTCTGAAAGGCCTTCTTGGGGGACATCCCACCCTGCAAACCGGAAAGGAGTCCCCACCGCCTCACTTAGACTCCCCAGGTCTGCAATAACCTGCCCCTGGGCACACCTGAAAAACATGGCGATGCTTACCGAGCAAGATATCCAAGGGCCTCACATACTATTTGCTTTTAGAGACAAACAGATAAATTATGGAAGGCTGGTTCTGAAGAGGCTCCATTAAGTATGGATGTTTACCTGTTTGTATTCATACACCGACTAAACAGGCTCATGTTAGATGAGCCAATGCATCTGCCCCAAAAATCACAGCCCAAAGAAAAATCCAGCTGCTTATCTGTTTCCCTGTCTGCAATGATCTTGCTCATGACAAAAAATTATTTGTCTGCTTTAAAAAACCCTGGCTATTGATGGTTCATGTACTTGCAGAATATCCAGGGCTAAATTTCCACCCTATTTAAATCAACACAGCTACATCCATTTTAGGGAATCTACTCCCAATCGACAGGTGCTGGGAACCCAGCCCTCAGTCTGCCTCTTACTAAAGCAGCCCTTACCCTGTGGCTGCATGTGCATGAGACATAGGCTGATGGTAAGATACACTACTAGTTAAACACAGCCCTCCTTCAGCGATGATTCACATTTAGGAGCAGTTAACTGGTGCAGCTGTTCTGGACACAAGCCTGCCCTCTGCAAGAAAAGCACTTTCTGGAATAGGTGTACAAGTACAACTTTGCTGGTAAGCAAATCATATACCCAAACACCAGGAACTGTGCTCCTGGAGCCTGACGCTAGAGGCAGGGACAAGCCCTCATCTTGCCTTGCAGTGACCGCTGCCACCTTAGCTCTGTCAGATGCAAGTGGAGAGCTGCTTTCCTCCTTGCTCATTACTCAGGTGGGAGTCAGGGGAGAAAGCAGGAAGGCTACAACTGAGCCTGTCCATGCTCTGGATGCCTTAGGTATCCACACTAGCACTGTGTGGGTAGCATTCAGTAGGCCAGTAGTAAATTAACGTACCCTGTAACTAGCAAGGCAGTCCCTGTGACCAAGAGATGTGCCTGAGTCACAGTGTCTTCAGGGCAGAGATGCTCTGGAGCTTCTCCTGCCCTGACAGTTTGGGCTGTAGCTTTGGACGCAGCTTCCGTGATCAGAAAGCATCCTCATCCTCCTGGTGAAATACAGCTGTGTCAAAGTAAAACAGACACGGAGCACCGCCTGAACATTAACCCTGTGCTTCCCCTGAGTTCCACAGGGGACTCGGTGCCCCGTTCACTGCTCCCAGGGACCAGGGACCATTGCTCGGCCAGTGCCACGAGCGCACCAGTCCATACATGTGCAAGCAGACATACACAGCTGAAGGGCTGGAACAGCTCCTTCTACTGAACATCTGGACTTACACATATAAACTACTCAACACTCTCGTCCAGAATTACAGAGTCTTTCATATCTTATCTCTCAAAACCACTTATCAGCCCACAGCTTTCAGACTGCAGTCTCTCCCGTCTGCCAAAGTGGAATCCAGCCATCTAAAAACATGAATAACAGCAGCCCCTCTCTCCTCTCCCACGCTGATGGCTGCAGCTCCTCTGACGGGGGCTTGAACTTCAGGGGCAGAGGGAATAGCTCCATCTACCCTGCTGCCACTGACTCGCGGAGGAAGTTTAGCAGAGTTTAACCACGGGGCAACAGCTCACTGGAGCATTAATGCCTCCTCGCATCCCAGGCTGAGGAAGGCAATAAGCTAAATGTACATATTTATGCTCTGCGTTATGATGATAGACAATAAGGAAATATTTGTAAGCGAACACTGAGACACGTGACGCTGCTGCAGCACTTGGAGGCTTCAGGCATGCCCTAGAGCCTCCACGTCCTAGATACTGTTCAAACATGGGCAAAAAACCACAGGTTTTTGCCTATAAATGAACATTTAATAATGGGAGCTAGTTTGGATTTTTGTTAAATAAAGATTTCTTTCTAACAAAACATCCCTTTTGTTTTTAGCTCTAACATAACGCTTGAGACAAAGTTTAATTTATGGGTTGACATTTTGCAACCCTTGTCCAGGAGGGGAGAGAATACCTTGTTCTGTCCCGTTCTGTTTTTCCTCTCCCTTCTCCTGTTAAAAAAAAGAAAAGTGCAGAGGAGGAAGTGCAGGAAGGGCTTTTCAGCTTGTGAGCCATGAAAATACTTTGGGTTTCAAATTCATTGAGCATCAAAACTTCCGTCAGCCCCCCAAACTTTTCAAATATTTCCACTAAAATTCTGATATGAAATGGAAATTTATTCCTCCGAGCCGTAAGAGACGGCATCATTAGCCTTCAGCATGGTGCTAAAAACATGCGTGCATACTGTGGCACAAGATACCAGTCTAGCCAGACTGAGGGGACTCTCAGCAAGCTAAGTGGGCTGGTGCCACGTCAGGCAGGAGGTGGACAGAGGAAGGGCTGGGAGGAGCAAGGCAGTGATGTTGCAGTTCAGGAAATCTTAACATAAAACAGGATCATCGCTAGCTCCGGACTAGCTTAGCTAATGTCGTATTTCTCAGCTGTATGGACCGCACATGGGTCGTACAGTCCAGAAGAGGTCTGTTGCAAGAACAACTGTCTCTGCTTTTGTTATGAAACCGAAGTTCAGGCACAGATCTCAGCTGATGGGTCTCATTCCAGCAGCTGATGATACAACCCAGGGAATAAACGTGATCATCAGGCACCAACTGGGAAATGGTGGGAATAAGATCCCTAGTAGCAGTGGGGAATACAGGGTACAGGTGCCTTCCCTTCTCCGAGCATCCCCCAAGCCCACATGCACTTTGGCCCCCATCAGCCAGTCCTTTTCTGGCAAAAAAACATGCTTTCATATGCCGCTGCCAAACCTCAGAAATGTATATTGCTCTTCTGGCTATGTTCAGGAGGAAGGGGAAGGGAAAGCAGCGTGCAATTTTCAACAGTTTCTCCTCAGAGAGAGGCCCCCTAATTTTCTGAAAGGGGCCATGGAGGAGGGGGGAGAAAAAGCAAGAGGCTCTGTCCCATTTTAATCCCTTTCCCAAATTCGTTATACATGGGGAATTCATGATGGAGTTCCTCCTTTGGGCTTTGAGCCTCAAAACATTTCATAACACACAGAGCCCTTCTGAAACCTTTTGATCTTGCCATGTTTATGTGCATAGCTGTGCACACAGGCAGATGTGAAAGGGAAGGACGGGGAGCAGAGGCATCCTCTGCTCGTGGCATTGCAGGTGGGGTTTGCATTGGCAAGGAAAAAAAAACCCCAAACCATAAGCCAAAAAACAGAGAATGAAACAACTGCAGGACAAAGAGCACTGATGCTACTGTGAGAACTCAGCAACATCAGCTACAATTCTCTTCCTCATTGCTGTCAGGCCAGAGCTACCTGGAAACTTGCAGCTGGCTCTTCACCTCATTGAAACCTAGCACAAGGACTGTGGAGTGCTTTTCATTCAGCAGGAATTTACCCAGGCTACACAGAAACAACCCAAAACAAGGGCATTCACTCAACCTGATGAGCTGCATTGACCAAACGGGTTTGACATCAGGCAAGGACCACTAAGCCCCACACAGCTGTGCATGCAGATGATTGCCCCAAGCCTGTGAGAGACTGGAGACTCTGGAGTTATGGAGCATCTCCCTGCCCTATATGTTTTCGGTTACAGTACTCCATAGCCTCAAAACCTAAAAGATACCATAAATTGCTACCAGGCTTATGTCATTTAGGATTCCACAGCTCAGTCAAAGTTATTCAGCTGACCAAGAAGAGCGGAAACCTCCCCTCAGGTCAATAGGAATGAGTTCAGTGAGGCAATATCTTCAAAGGCAATAGATCCTCTTCGAAATCAGCAGTACTTAGACATTTCAATAGGTGTCTTCAAGGATCTGGACTGAAACACCAATATCCTCCCCCAAAAAACTGAAGTTAAGTGTCTCAGAAAGTTTACAAAGGTGACTGAGAGTCTAAGCAGGGGTACCAGTGTTTCAGTAAATTTTACTCACTGCTGGTCATTGAACCATAGTTCAACGAGTTTGATTAAAATTCATGGTAAACAGATTTACTTTCTCCAGTACCACTGCTCTGTATGGACACATTCAAAGGCATTTACTTCCATTTAGCTAACTTCATAACTGACTCTTCTAAATGTTTCCACATGGTGGCTTGAATTTTTTTTTTTCTGAACTAAATCAATTTTAAACCAATTCTCATTACATTGGTGGTTTTGCATGTCCACAAGGCCTGCGGGTCTCTTGGATTTGAAAACTTGGCGTGAAATTCAGCCCAAAATGCCAAGTGCTGAAACCCGATGAAAATGAAACCGTTGCAATGTATAGGGGAAGCTGCCTGCCACTCAGCCCTGCCCGTGCTGCCGGCCCTGGAGAGCACCTTCCCTGGGGCACCAGTCCTGCACAGGACCAGGGGCTAGGCGTGGCTGAAACTTGTCTCTGGACATTGCTGCTGCTCCATCCCAAGCAGGTTTGGGATTTGGCAGTGATGAGCTCAAATCCTGACTGGTGGAAATCTCTTGAAGCATAGCCTGTGGGAAGATCAAAATCCTGATCAGGAGCCTCTTTAAAAATGTGGCTTCAAAGCTAGCTGGAAACCTGGCCCAGGGCTTCTTCCAAACCTGGCCCAGGGCTTTCCTGCAATTCAGCCTGGGTTTGAAAACTTGGCTGGCATTAGGTTTATTGCACCTAGTTTGGGGCTTTGCTGTGAACATTTTGTAGAGATTCAGCTCTTGAAATTAAATGGGGTCTGTTGTTCAGAGCCTGGACCAGCATCCCTAACATCCATAAACTCTGCACCAATCTATTTATCTTTGTGTAGAAAGTAACAGAGGGTTGGACACATTATTTTCAAGGGAGAAGTTGTTGCTGTGTATTATTGGTAAATCAAATCATCAAAACACGATGTATGAATGAATGAGATGAGGACTACTTACTGCTGCATACTGGAGGGCTTTGATTTATCAAAGCAATCTTTTGAATCAGCGAGGAGCCAGGTTTGTTATGGTCATGTTTCCCCACCACGGTGTCTATAGTAAGCAAACATCAGAAGTCTTGTAGAAGCACCCAGCACCTAGGATGCTTCAAAGCAGAGGCAGCAGCTTTAGAAGAGATATTTCACTTGAAAGACACCAGCAGAGGTGAAGACTTTCTGCCTCCTGATAGGTTTGGGGCAATGAAGAAAACCAACAATACTTTTGATTTCCCAACACTACTGCTTTTAGTACTTCTAGAACTAGAAAAGAATGGGTTTATTTACTGTTGAACTGCTATCCTTTCCCCAAAAAAAACCCTCAAAAATGGTGACCATTCAGAGCAGAACCAAGCTGGTTCTTGGCAAAAGTTCAGCGTGGCTCTTATTACTGGGGGGAATGTGGTCATGTTGCTAAGACAGTGGCCTGAGAGTCAGGCCACTGTTCTTGGCTACCCCACCACCCCACCGAGTAACCCTGGAAAGTCACGTCTTCCCTCCACAGCTCCACATTCCTTGTCATCCTGCGCCTCTCGGCTATTAAGGCTGCCAGCTTTATGGTCCAAGGTCTGTCTCTTACTATTCTAGCTACCACCATAATTATGGGAATTTGATACACGCTGCTTTCCAGCACCCCTTCCCACAGAGCTTCGTCAGAGCACAGAATCACAGAATGTTAGGGGTTGGAAGGGACCTCTGTGGGTCATCTAGTCCAACCCCCAGCAGCTCTGTCTTCATGAGCAGCAAGGCAGAGATGGGAGGTCAGGTATTTTCTCCATGGAGGTTTATCACCTCCATCTCAACACATCCCCATACTCACGGCTCACCCACAGAGATTGTCATCGCTGTCACCTTTCTCATTCCCATCCAACAACCCTTGGACTCATTTGCATTTAGAGTGCTCACACGGTTTTCTCCTCATTTACGTGTGCCCAGCTGGGACACCATGCCTGCTTCTGCCATCCCTTCCTGGGACATACACGTACTGTGAGGGACAACCTGCCCCCAAGATGCACCAGAAACATCCCAACATCCAGGCCCAAAGGGACTATGATCCAGAGAGGCACTGTTTAGCAGTGACAATGGAAAGATATACAATTGAAGCACAAGAAAGGCGAGGTTTGTGCTTTGAGGTGCCTCTCTACCCTGGCATGAATTTGTCATGACTACTTCTGTGAAGCAAGGGTTTATACGTGACCTGGGACGGCTGCTGAGCTTTCTGGCAGTCCGTTGGACCCTGCAGCCTGACATGCATGCACCTTTTTTGCAAGCAGTACTGGATTGCATACACTTACAGGGTCCTTTCTTGACTGAACAGCATAGCCCAAAGCATCAAGAGAAAGTCCAGGTATGACTTCAGCACCTTTTTACTGGGTCTAAATCTTTGCTGTACCAGTAGCAGGACGTTTGCAACACACCAGGAAGAACTTCTTCACTGTTTTGCACATAGGCTCCTTAACTCCAGGAGCCACCACACCACTATGAGAGCAGGTCCTCCTTCTGCTCAAAAATCTCTTTGGAGGCCACTCCTTGAGATGCCTTAAGGCAGCAGCATGCCGAGTAGCTGCTAACTCTTATCTCTGGTATAACACGCATGCTATGTTGACAAAGACTACCTGCGCATGCACATGCACAGCACCGCTTCAAGTGGCACGTTGTGATTTGCTCTGTGCTACCTGTCAAGCATACACAGTCCCTCATGGAGTGTCCTGACCTTACCCAGCAGTGACTGTGCACCATTTCAACTCATCTAGGTTAAGCCAGCACAACAGGCTGGGATTTCTGAAGGTGCAGGCAGGCCACGAAGACGATCACACTGAGATACTGTCTATCTCAGCTCCTTCTCAGAGTTTGGCATTGTGTGTTTTATCAACAAATAACGTCTTTACTACTGCCAGCCCTGCTGAACCACTGTAGCTGCAGACAAGCAAGCTGTGTTTGCTTCTCTTTCATTTGTCATCAACACCATGGCCAGCCAAGTTCTCATTCCAGCATCTTACTTGTTGGTAACAACAAACACAGGCAAAAATAGAAAAGCTGAATTTTGTCTGGCTGTGGGGACACAGAAGCATAGGTTTGGATATGTAGAGTGCAAAATCCCCAGTATGAAAATCGCTGGTGAAAAAGAAGGATAAGAAAGCGAGAGTTTAAACGCAAAAAACTAGGCTGGTTCAGGTTCTCAGGTTCCCCTCTTTCTACTGTTTGGGATGGTCTTTTGTATAGATGCTCTCCCCTCACCAGCATATGGCCAAGTTCAGTTTGACTGGCAGCTCCAGCAAACACATGGGATTTGCAAGTAATTTTGAAGATGTTCACCCATTTGCTCTCAGAAAGCAACAACCTTTCCCCTTCCTACCTCTCTTACTCCTGCCAGCCCCCAAAAGCTATGAGGAGGGAGTTTACACTCACATCATATCCAGGACTGTCCTGAGGTTTGTTGACACTTGAGAAGGAAGAGATATTCAGAGAGTAAAGGAAACCAGAGTCACTCCCTCTCTGCAGTTACCAGCTCCGATTTTGCTGCTGTCTGACTGCAGGAAAAGAGAAGGGGGTGGGAGAGGCATCAGGACTGTGACTTGTTATGATCGGACACAGGACTGCAGCACAGGGGACTGAAGGCGTCTTCACCCCTGCACCCAAACCACCCAGTGTGCTGCTGCTTCCTCCCTGAGCAAGCTGAGGAAAGGCAATGAGATCTGGGCAAAGATGGCGAAGCATGAGAAGGAAGGGGCAGTGGCCTACAGACTCCTCCATTCCCCTCATCCCACTTTTCTAGTCTCACTTCTGCGCCCAAAAAGGTTTCCACGTGCAGTCATGAAACCAGAGCAGGCACCATCTGCCCAACCGTGGTGAGGAGCTGACGGACCAGCGAGCTCTGGATGTAGGCAAGAGCCAAGATGAAGGAGTTCTTGAGAAAAACAAAACAAAACAAAACACTTTTCTACCCAGTGCCTCTAGGCAGGAGGGGTGTCCTGGCCTGAAATAGTAGAGAATAAGATGAGAACAAACCACAGACAGGACCTCTCTCCCTCCCCTGGGGTAGCTGTTCTTTGTCAGACACGTTGCCAGTCATGGAAGGGAAAAAGGGCAGACGTACAGATTGCTACAGACACAAACGAGAGAACGCAAAGAGCATGCCATGGACACAATCACGCTGCTTAACATGTTTATCAAGTATTTTGGAGCCAGTGCAAGAACAGCATATACAGTACAGCGTAAGAGTAGAAGAGGGTCTCAGATTTAGGTGACAACTTAACTTGGTCAAAAGGAGATCAAGCAACCCTCTGTAAGCATTCCACTTCCCAAGGGCTGCACGCAGGGCCACTTCAGGCCTGGATTACAGTCCTGGTGTTTACAGGGTGCAGAGGTCAGGGCAGGAAAAATGCAGGGAAAGGACCTCAACAGACACCACAAACAGGAAGATCTCTGGAGTACGTTAGTGGGTTGCTGAAAGGGAGGAACAGTTTTGAAACACAAGCACAGAGATAAAAATCTATTCTAAGGTGAGGAGGAGCTAAATATGTCAAAGGCCTTTCAGCACAATCTGGGCACATGTGAAACCATCTAAATAGTAAACAGCACATTTACTACTAATAGCCTCCTAATTTATTTATGGAGCCCCATCACCTCACAAATCTTCATCACCTGCTTTGCACAGAAATCGCCCTGGCATCGGGGGAGTGGTGCAGGAACTCTGCTCTGCCAAGACTTTGCTACCTGTTTTTGGAGATAAGCACTAAATAACAGAGCCCTGCAAAACACGATAAGGCCCACACTTCAAGATGGTCAACTGAAAATAGTCATTTCCCAACTCTAGGATGTTTCACAAGCTGTCTTAGTGCCTCCGAGCACCTCGAGCAGGGGAAGAGGAAATACAACCACAGAAGCACACAGGAGCCAACACAATCAACCCCAGGGTTGGGGAATCCCTCCTCGCATACATACACGTGCATATATATATATATATCCATGTTAGTCACTGCTATGGCAACTAAGACAACAAAGATCTGCTTTTAAAGGCCCTGCGGTAAGGAGGAAAAATATTTTGCTATATATATCATTGCCTATTGACGTCACAAAATAATTTGAAATAAACTAACCTTTAAGTTTGGATCATGCTGGTCCTTGTTTCTCCTCTGTAGATACTGAAATAATGTTCACTTCACAACGAGCATCTGTTACCTTCCATGGAAAAAGTAACCAAAGGAGATCAGCGAGAAAGTTTTCTATCAAACCCTCTCCCACACCCTCACGGAAGCAACACAAAAAAACCCTCTCCTAAAACTTATAGAGTGCTGTATCCTGAGGGTCTCATTTGGTCATTCCTCAGGCAAAGCCCATGTGACATCAGAGGGAAACTGCCAGTTTTGGTAATTAGTGAAAATTAAGAACCTGAGGTCAGCTGTGACAATTAGTTCGGTTCAGCATCTAAAGAGTTCACTGGAAAAAGGCAAGCTGACAGACTTGAGTCTGGGCTGCATTGTAAAAATACAACATTCCATACGAAAGTGATTTTAGGAAGTTTGGTTCCACAGACAAGAGCTTGTAAATCAGAGCATCCCTACCTCTTGTGCATGTATATGTAATACCACGCACAGCAGGCCCTTGACATGACTTGTGCTTTTTGCACTAACATCATCAGTGTAATTATTTTATTAACGGGACTAATAAATAAGCTGCTGCTATATATCCAAGAAATACATATAAATGGAGTTAAGAGGCAGAGGGGAAGGCAGGGATTTTATGACCTTAGCTCATACTGGGCCATACACATTACTGAAGTCAAAGTCCAACATAATCAAGCACAAACAATGCAGTGGAGCATCAACCCCTCACAGGAGTAGGCTGGACATTGGTGATGATACCTCATATGTGTGAGGCACGGGGGCATCTTTGGCATGGCACAGCTCTACAGCTCCTTCCCCAGCACCCAGAATCAACAAATGCAGCATCTCCCATCCCCTGGCTAGTGGAAAGAGGTGAGAAATACACCTCAACTTGCTATGCTCCTACCCAAAATGATCTACTTGGCTCCCCTTGGGAAGATCCAGGGGAGCTCTCTCAAGTCACTTTTGGCTCAGTGTGTTTTTTAGCTGGCTTGAAAGACACTGATCTGCCTGCACGTCCTACCAGCGCCCTGCAGAGTGGGTTGAGATATTCTCAAAGCATGAGATATGCCATACTTGTCTCAAAAGCACCATGAGTATTTCAAAGTAACAGAATTTATTAGAGGTTTTTTGATGGCAATCTCTCTTACTCAATATGGTGAGCTTGAACAGATATAGCAAAGGCAGTGAGTCACTTGAGCATTGTGGGCCGCTATATACTATTAAGTCATCTGCAATCCCGTGGTGAACCCATTTGCAGTGTGTTATTACATGGCCACTTGATGCACTGTGGATTTGGGTCTGTTCCGCTCCTCCTTTGGAGGTTTGGGTTGGGTTTTTTTTTTTCCCTCTTTTCTTTTTTTTCGTAAGCCAATATACAGCTTACAAATAAGAGCTAACACAGTTCAAGCAGGTTTGAATCAATTTTATGAAGGAGAATCAGCAGTTACATATTTTTTTAGAGGTTTAGAAATTTGCCTTCTCCCATCTTCTCCCAGGTCACTTGTTTTTCAAAAACTGTGGAATTGCTGCAAATTCTCACCGGTCCTGCCCATCTGTCAAGATTCTCTCTAAGCACAGGGAATCAGAGAGTTTGATTTACTCCGGGCTGTTGAGAAGCACTGACCGCCCACCTCCAGCAACATGGTCCTTCAGGTAGGTACGGCACCCTCATATCACTCAGCTCCTATTTGCAGTGCATTAAGGTACACATCCAACTTTTCTCACGTCTCCTGTTATCACCTAAATTCTGCAACCTCTTGTGCCATCAGCCACTTCAGCTTCCCCCTACAATTCCCTGAATTATTTTGCCTAGAAATTGTCTTCTGCGGCTCAGCCTCCAGGCCTTCACCTTGCAGACTTGCATAAAAGACACAATAGAAGGGCCCCTACTTATTTTTGGTTAGGCATCTTTCTGCAGATCTCAGCCCTACCTTTACTCATCTGTCTATGCCTGTACCAGCTTAGAAAGAAAATATACTACTGTTTCTGCTAACTATACTCTTCTTCAGCCCTGATTTGTGGAAGTTTTCGGAGAAGCACCTCTGCCACAGCACCATCCCTCATCCATTTCCCAGAAAACACCTTTCTTTGCTTTCTTCCTCTACCCCCATTCCTAACTCCCTCCTTCACAGGAGATCATGCAGACATCCAAATGCCCTTCTCACTGCTTATTTCTCCTTTTATTAACACCGGGTGCCACCCCTTCCCACCACCTTAATCAGGTCCAGATGGGATGCGCCAGGCTCTCAAGGGGCGTTGCACCTACCTTGTCAAAGGGGGAGCTGCCCTTGTCAAGGGCTGTTGTTACTGTTGGAAGGAGAAGTAGTTGAGACAGGTTTATCTAAAGTCTGTGCAAGTGCTAGGTGGTTGCTGAACACCAGAATAAGAAAAAAAGGCTACAGTCAGTGGCTGGACAAAGTAGCTGGATGATTTATGAAGGATGAAGTACTAAAAATATGGAAAGCTTTTGTAGTACTCCATGCTGTATCTAGAAAGCTGTAGGATTGCTGTGGGACGAGTCAGACAGGCAGCTTTATGTCTGACAGCTGCTAGTGCAGGGGTGCTTGATCTCCCTGGCAGGGAGAAAAGCTAGCTCTGATACCACAGGCCAGAAATCAGAGGAATGCCTTTTTCTCTACCCACAAAGAAGAAACATATAAGTAATACGCTCTAAAGCAGAGATTGCAGAAAAAAAGCCTGGCCACAGAATAACTTAACAACTGATCTCAAGCTGAAGACTGAAACAGGTTGCTTTGAAGATGTCTGACAAAGTCCCCAGTTGCAGCCCCAGTTGTGGTTAAGATCCAAGAGAAAGAGAAACATAGAGGGGATATGGGGAGGCCTAGATTGAACGGAGCCATTTGTCATGAGAATTGAAGTAGAAAGGCAATGTGGAGTTCAAAGATAGCATCCAGTAAAAAAAAAGGTATGTATAGTTACCAACACAGCCAAAACAAGCCAGAACTAAGACTTGGTGGGAAAATGCTACAGCACAACCCCTGCCACACGTGCTCAGCGTGGACAGCAGATCCCTTACCCCGCCAAGTTCCTCCTCAGCTGTAGCGGGGGTACCTTGCCGGTGGAGGGAAGCACTAGGGGAGACAGGCGGGCTTGGGTGGGATAGTGACAAAGAGCCAACTATGCTCATAGTTGATGTACATAGTTCGACGCTCTCTTGATCTTGGGAAAATGCAAAATGGATGGATTTGTTCTCCTCTTTGGGTGAACCTCCCCAGATCCACCCATTCTGGATTTTTACTCTCTTTGGGGCGAAACTTCACTTGGCTGTGGATATTTTCGAGGGCTAGCGTGCTGTGGTTTTCCCAGCCCGTCAGTGGTACCTTTCCTTGTCTTTCTGACTGTAATTCCCAGCATTATAGCAAAGCATTGGCTTGATCATCTAAAAGTTGGCAACGCTATTTGCTTAGACACCAGTGTCCAGAAAACAGTGGCTTATGCTGGTAAGGGTATTTCTTTTAAAGCTGTATGCAGACTAATGTAATTAGAAACTGTAGCTGTACTGGGGAAGGGAGTGCTCACTGAAGGACCGGATGCTTGTCATGCCCTTGATGAAAGAGCATCAAAGAAATTGAGAAAAAAGTTGAGACTTGCCTTCAGTAGATAAGAAAGCCCTAAACGGAACATGGTTGAGCCCTGAAGGCGTCACAAACAGCACACTTGGAAAAGCTCCCTTTACCTGAAGGCACAAAGGATGGGAATTGGATAGGTTCAGTCTGGGAAGCAAACAGGGAATAGAAGGACTAACTGTCTTCTTGTAAAATAGGAAAAGATGGAGACCCCTGCTTCTGCGTGCTAAAGCATTAAATATGTCACAGGAGGATTATCCAGAAACCTTTCAGGATATAGCGTATGCTGGTTCTTTTTTTGTGCTGGATGTGTCAGCAAGGTCTTGGCAGGCTATGGGGAAAAAACACAGTGTCTATAGGATTTCAAGGTTGTCACAGATCAGTAACCTCAGTCAAGGTCTGTTATAGTCATTCAGAAATGACCCCATCTCTTCTTTCGTCTTAGGGATTCCACTAGTTTCATCCATTTGCTTGCTTTTCTTCCTTTTCGTGTTTGTCCTAACGAAAAAAACACTGCTGCCATGCTCCTCTGCTAGAGCTTCACCAAGACTGGACCTTCTCAGTGGAGCTTTGCCAGATATGTCACAAAGTCATGCAATGCATTTCCACGGAGGAAATGTCATATAACATGATGACGAGGACCTGACATACAGGTGAGGCACTTTAATCAGGTTGGTTTATAAGATACAGGTAAAGCTCCACAAAACCAAGTCCTCCTGTGTGGGTGTCAGCTGAGTTGGCGAGATCCTCTGTGGATATAAATTGTCATAGTTCCATGCAAATCATCTGGAAAATGATACCATGGTTGGCAAGCTGCTAAGGTAACAAATATACCCAGGGCACTGCCAACTAATGCTGGCTGTGGATCTGGCCCATTAGCTGTATGGGTAGTATCAGCTTATGTGAACATATTTGTGGCTCTGGTAAACCTGGAAAAAATGACATTTCCATGGGTTAGATGAGAAATGAAACATTTGATGCTTTGGTCTCAAATTTTTTGCTGTCTTCCACAAGAAACAAAGGGCAATGTTTCATGAATGGCCTTCTCTTTTTTTTCCCCTTTTGGTGCAAATGTAGGAAAATGTGTTATCTGTGGAATTTCAGAACTTGTTCTTTAACGTAAAGCACCAAAACCACCAGAAATAACATTCTCCTGGAAAATGTAAGATTTAACTTTGCCCTAAGCCAAAATTGCATACTGATTGCTATTCATCATTCTGCTTCCCTCCTATATACTCTATACATAATCTCCAAAAGCCTTACCATGGTAGTCGAGGTTCAAGGAGTAGCTGGATGAAGCTACTCCTTCCAAAACAGGTATTCCCCATGTCTGTGTTCAGAAACGTCTTTCCCCAGAAGAGACGGGACAGCTGTTCTTTGTTGATATCCAGTCTCCCAGGACCTTCAGCAAACACATCCAGGAACCTGGATACAGGCTAGGATAACATTTCCTGCCAGACTTGTCAGGATATGACAGGTTTTTTCCAAGTTACCAGTGCGTGCGTGCAACCTGAAGTCCAAAGCACAACTCCATAGCCCTTATGCTGTTTGTCGAGCTTGTAACCCACCATATCTATCTGGCTGCTTGAGAACCCACCAAAGGATGATGCTCCAATACTGGAGCTGTGCAAGCCTCTACAGATCTTGGGGAAATCCAGAATGTGATCAGCTGCTTCTCCTTGTCCCGGCAGTAGGAAACTTCAAAGGGCAGGTGTGCATTGTGGTTTTCTCCATCAGCTTTCACCAGCAGTGCATTTCTTCGCCACTCTCTCCCTCTATTTCAACATTTATAAAACGGAAACAGAAGTATCTCCCTCTCTCTAAGGGGGCCGGATTAATTATGGCTCTCTTCCCATGCCTTAAGCCTTATTCATTCCCCCCGCGAAAGGATTCCTACAGGTGTCACTACAGCTTGAGCCTCAAGGAAGGGCCATGCACAGCTTTACAGGTGTGTCCTGTATCATCATTATTTACCCTGGGGAGGTCTGAAAGTGGTCCTTGGTCAAGGCCTGGCTGCACTGAACAGTGTGGGTATGTCTGCTCTGCATAACAGGACACCATGAGGGCTGCCAAGCTCCAGCTTATTCATAGTATGTTGTCTCAGCACAGCACGGCACCAGTGTACCTCTGTCCTCTGGGCCCTAGTGCATTCACAGGGGACTGGAGACCTTCTGCATTGCACTGGGCTCAGTTGTCCTCTGATGCTCAGCGCCAACTCAGGACAGTTTTATGCATCACTTTGCTCTCTTCCCCCTGTGTTTATTCCTAAATCAACCAAAACATTCTTCGTGCTGGAGAGCGAGTCACCTATGACATGGGACCCTTGTTTTTGAGCTAGAGGTGAAGGGAAGACACGAGTCTGCCAGATCATCTGTACAACATGCTGGTGGCAGATGGTAGATAAACATTTGTTTTCTTATTACTCAAGAAGAGTTGGGAAAGCAAAAGTTTCTTCATTTTTTGCAAAAATTTAAATTAATGAATGGAAAAAATCAACAAACTTCTGAAATTCTTTTTGATAAACAGGATTTTGTCTCAAAAAGAAAAAAAAGAGGGACTTGGCAGGGCTGAAGGCTGCTATTTTTCATTAGGACAAGATGATGGTATGGCAGGAATGCAGGACAGAGGGGTGCAGATGTGTGAAAGCATTTAGGAAAAGACACTCAGGGATTAGAGAAGTGCCTGTTCCCAAAATGGGTTGATCTGAGGTAAAGGAAACCTTTGGGATAGGAAGATAGTAAACCCCCACACACCCCTTTTATAGTGGATATAAACAGTTTTATGGTATTTCCACCAAACAGAAGAAGAAGAAGAAAAAAAAAATAAAAAGGTTTCTGCAACACACACATGTTCCTCGTTAATTAGGAGGACTGCTGTTAACAACACGTTGCGCCAGAGCTGCCAAGAACTGTCAGACGAAGGACAGGGAAGCCCACGGTGAAGGCCCTGCTGCCTCCCGGGGGGGGCAGCTGCCCGGCCAGCAGCCCAGTCCCACTCTTGGGTCAGCTCCCCACCGCGGCAGAGTGGCAGGGGGTACGGTGGGCAGCCAGGCTGGGGGCAAGGCGAAACACACAGGCAGCCCCTGTCCAAATTCCTCCCTTCGCCCCCCTCCAGCTACAGGCATTTTCCACAGAAATCCTGGCTATGTTCGCTTTTGGTTGAGACTTTGGGACTATTTTTGGCTTTTTTAAACATGCTTAGGGGAGGTACCTTCTACTTTTATTCACATAAAGGATCTTTATTTTTATGTATTAAGGGACATGAAAAGAAGAGAGGGGGCAGGGTGAGGGGAGAGCTGCTTTATGCTTTGATTCAACTATATACCACCACCACAAATCCAGGTCCAAACTGCCTTTCCTCCTTAGCAGGCTCCAAATATGCACTTTGCTGCAGCAGTGACCACCCCTAACATCCCAGTTTTCTCCAGCCATCACTGGGACAGAACACTGAGCACTGGCTCTTAAGCATCTCTCACCTTCACGCCTTCTTGCAGCCATTTCAAGGGCTGGGAGCATCTTTGCCCTTCTATTACCAGATCCCCTCTTCTCTACTCTCTCCCAAACTACACCCTTCCTTCAAGCACCCCAAATGCCAGTTTGGATTCATTGCTGGATGTGACCAAGGTTGCACACTGTTATGTACACACAGAACTGACTCACATTGGGATGAAAGCAGGGTCCTGAGCTAATTTTTCCTCTTTAAATGAATGTAGGAAATAATGTTGCAGCAAAGTTCATTGCAAGACCTTGGAGGAGGGGGAGATGATCTTGTTTTAAAATAAAACCAATTTTCCTCACACTTGCATAGTCATAGGCACCCAGACATGTCCAAGCAGCCAGTCCATCAGCAGGCACCAAGACAATTGTCTCCAAGTGGCCAGCCCAGGATCCCTTGCGAGGACACCAAGGATGAGAGACACCAGCTATCGTGAGCTTCCCACGTCTCCTGGACTCTTTGGAGGTTGGTGATGTGCTTGTTTTGGACCTGCCTTTTTGTACTCTTTAGGAACTGTCAGGGACAAGCCTCTCCATCCTGTCCCACCTCAGTGAGTCATCCAAATTTACTCACCGTCCTCTGTCTCCCAATCTGGGCACCCTGAGAAGTTGCACATAGATGTGCTGAGATCTTCATGACCTGCTAATTGAGGGGCTTTCTTGCAGTCCTTCTACTGCTGCCTCCATGCCAGACACCCACTTTGGTCTCACTCAGATCAGGAAGTACCTCTGCTACAAGTCTCCACAGCAGGAGCAGTCAGAGAGGGGAAAGCTGAAGACCACTGTCCTTTCCAGTAACTGTCCTGCAGATGTTGATGAGATGGTGGCATTTTTGTACAAACTTCTGTGCTCTCAGTGCTGGGATACATAGCTCTACAGTTGTGTATGTACATTTCACAAAGTGGGCCAAGCAAAACATCTAAAAACCAACACTCACCTGTGGTGAAAGGTCTGGGATACTGGGACACTTTGCCATTCTCACCCTTCCTTTTGAACTCCTAAAATGCTGCTGTTGAGAACTGCAACCATGCGGCATTGTTAGGCTTTATAGCTACAATGATGCACATGGGTTTATGCCAAAAAAGCACTGCTCCGTTAGCTACATACATTCAACATCATCTCTAGAAAAATCATGTGAGGAAATCCTCGTAGCTGTTGTCCAACACATCACTGACTTGTTCTTGGAAGGAAAGTCCTTTCAGACAAGCAGCAAAACACCCTGGTCTGGAATTTCAAGAGCAGGTAGTGATACACGTGGGTTCCCTCTTACACTTGCAAGGCAAGGACGTCCGAAGGGTTTTATTTTCAGGTTATGCCAAGAGTGCCTTTCGGCTAACAGCTCTCCTCCTGGGCATCTTGCACAAAGAGTGGAAAAAGCCACGAGAAGCATAAGGACTCCTGAAGGACTAGAGTAGACTGGACATTTTTTCCAGGGTGTAAATCAACAGGAGTCATTTGACAGTGTGAAGACAGGACCACTGGATCTCGGTGTACATTGGAAGAGCTCCTCAGATCACCCACTCTGATCCATGTGAGATAAGGGGAACGTTCAGATTGAACTCCAGAAGGGCACCACAGTGCTCCTTCGCAGAACATATACTAAGGTTTTTGGTTAAAATACTTCAGTCTGAGATAGTTTATCATTTGGAAAATATAAAGACTTTCTGTAGAAAGCTAAAAATTTTTCTCTGATGTACACCTAATCCTTTTATTAAAATCCAGTCAGTGGAAGAGCTACAGATGTCGTCTATCTGGACTTCTGTAAGGCCTTTGACATGGTCCCCCACAACATCTTTCTCTCTAAACTGGAGAGATACGGATTTGATGGGTGGACTGTTTGATGGATGAGGAAGTGGCTGGATGGTCACATCCAGAGGGTAGTGGTCCAATGTCCAGATGGAGATTGGTGACAAGTGGTGTCCCTCATGTGTCTGCATTGGGACCAGTACTGTTTAATATCTTCACCAGTGATATACACAGTGGCATTGAGTGCACCCTCAGCAAATCTGCAGATGACTCCAAGCCGAGTGGTGTGGCAAACATGCCTGAGGGATGGGATGCCATCCAGAGGGACCTGAACAAGTGGGCCTGTGTGACCCTCATGAGGTTCAACAAGGCCAAGTGCAGGGTCCTGCACCTGGGCTGGGGTAACCCCCAGTATCAATACAGGCTGGGGGATGAAGGGATTGAGAGCATCCCTGCAGAGAAGGACTTAGGGGTACAGGTGGATGAAAAGCTGGACATGAGCCAGCAATGTGTGCTCACAGCTCAGAAAGCTGACCATAGGCTGGGCTGCATCAAAAGAAGCGTGGCCAGCAGGTCGAGGGAGGGGATTCTGTCTCTCTAGTCTGCCCTAGCGAGAGGCCACCTGGAGTCCTGGGTCCAGCTCTGGAGCCCTCAGCACAGGGAAGACATGGACCTGTTGGAGCGGGTCCAGAGGAGGGCCACGAAAATGGATGGAACACCTCTCCTGTGTGGACAGGCTGAGAGAGTTGGGGTTGTTCAGCCTGGAGAAGAGAGAAGAGAAGGCTCCAGGGACACCTAATTGTGGCCTTTCAGTACTTAAAGGGGGCCTATAAGAAAGATGGGGACAAACATTTCAGCAGGGCCTGTTGTGATAAGACAAGGGGTAATTGTTTTAAGCTAAAAGAGGATAGATTTAGACTAGATATAAGGAAGAAATATTTTATGGTGAGGGTGGTGAAACACTGTCATATGTTGCCCACAGAGGTGGTAGATGCACCATCCATGGAAAAATTCAAGGTCAGGTTGGACAGGGCTGTGAGCAACCTGATCTAGCTGAAGATGTCCCTGCTCACTGCAGGGGGGTTGGACTAGATGACCTCTAAAGGTCCCTTCCAACCCAAATCATTCTATTATTTTTTTTTTTTTTTTTTGTGAGGAGAAAAAAGAAGCCTATGTGAAAACTTTCAAATATGTCTTCAAATACCCCTTCTAGTGACATTTGAAAATCTAATTTACCGTTTGGAACACGTTGCAAGAATCGACGATAGTAACAGTTTGACGTCTGTCTTGTTTCAATCCTGCAGAGGGGAGGGAGGTTTGGCAGTAAGAACTATTGTCATGTGGGAGTCTCAGAAATGATTTGTCTCCTGGCTAATATTCTTCCACTGCAATGGTAAGTCAAATAGGCTAGTAGCCACGGCAACAGCCCAGAATCCTTAACTATCTCTATGGTTATTTCACATCACTTTGGGGCTACCCCAGTTCATACCGCTATCGCTCAAGACATTATTTCATAGTGGTTTCATTAAACAAGTGCAATTTGATATATGAAAAACAACCCACATTCATTTTAACAGAGATCATGTTAACTGCACATCTGCCTGAAAATGTAGAGAAGTCAAGCTAAAACAATGTCACAGTTTTAAAATAAGTACACAGAGACGGGCTATAGTCCATAGGTGCAGAACAGCCATGTGACTTCTCTCCTTTATCTCACCTGCAGTACATATCCTCCTAAGGAAGGTATTGGGAAGAAAGTGGGGTCTATATGATCCTTAATCCCACACCTCTTCTGTACCCTGCAAGGAGGGCTGCCCTGGGTAAGGGCATGACATGCGAACAGTCAGCGAGAATATTGCCTGACAAAATGAGGAGCAGCTGAAGGGGTCTGTGGCTCCTCGGTCAGCCACACCACCACCTCTTAAAAAACTAACAGCTTCCTAAGTGTCATAATTTGATGTACGTAATTTGAAGAAGTTACAAAACGTTACCAGCCCTGATCAAACACTTAGTTTAGGAATCCTTCCTGGTGAGACAATGCCAATAAAGGACAGAGGTAACCATGACCATAGCTGATGGCGTAACTTGACCATGGACAGAGAAGAGACCAGGAGCAAAATGACAAAAAGACCCCAAGTTTCCAGGACACCATATTGCAATGTCTCAGCATTGATTTGCTGAAGGCCTAGCACGGTCTCCTATATTGAAGCAAGACAGCAAACAGAATAGGCTTCCACACAGCACTTCTTGGTGAAGTTTCCAGCCAGAGCTTGCTTTCCTGTCTAACAGCATTGATGTCCAAGAAAGCCATGACACTCCTGACCCGGTGTTTCATGCCAGCACTGCACAGCTGATTAAACAATAGGAGATTCCTGGTTTGTCTCCTATGTCCATTTCTATTGCCGTTTGCTACTTTTCAAACATGTAGACCAGGTTTCTCAAAGCAAACCTTTGGAGGACCAGATGTCCCCCTCCAGTGTCAAACTACATAATTTGACTGTAATATCTGCGCCTTCTCTGACCAAGAAAGCAAAAAAACTCAAACAAACAAACAAAACCCCAACAACAGACAACAGCAAGTTCAAAAGAGGAGGAACCAGACCCATTTTTCAGAGAATTGAATAATGATGTATTCTGCAAAGTCAAACTTTTTAAATTGTTTCTGGTTTCAGAAATATTTTTAAAACCCCTGTGTTCCTAGTGCTTTCCAGACTTATCTGAATTCCTTCAAAAGCCCACTCAAGGTTAAAGAAAAAAAACAATATTATTCTAATTGAACAAAGCATTTTTTATTACAAGATTGGAAATACAGTTGTTAAAGAAGAGCTAGAAAACAAGAAAGACTCAAGTTAAGAGTTTTTCTTGTGTTCATTTCTTGCTTTTTTGTTACCTGGGATTTTTTCTCAGGTGTTCCTCCTCCAGAGCGCTGCTTCAAAGCAGCTCTCAAAAAACCCCGTTGTTTCTTTACTACTGTAGGGAAGCCCATTTTATTCTGCAGCCTTGCTTTAGCAGCTTGAGAATATGCAGGGCAGTGATTTCTCTACCTAAGTTCATAATTTCTTTTATGAAGTCACAGAATTGCAGCTAGCAGCTCATGTTATAAATATACTAACTGTATGCCTTAAGATCATTTCTGTGTGCAAACACTTTCAGTTCAGCTTCAGCTACTGCAGCTTCCTCGATAACAACTTCCCATGTTTACATTCATCTGAAGCGCTAAAGCTCACTGGGGAACAGTGTGGGTTCCTGATTATTTATCTGCTTGATCAACCTGAACAACCTACTCAGGATATTTTCAAAAGGCTGACTTCTCGGCAGCTAGAACACTGGGGTTTTCGGTGTTAATTGTCCTTCTTTCCGTGGATGAGTAATCTCCCTGCCTGCTCCTTAGTGAAGATGTTAATTCAGAGCAGAGCTGGCAGCGGTCCCCCTGCCACCCCAGGGGGTTCCTCCTAGCAGTATGCAGGCAGTCATTAGTCTCTGACTATAGTCTGTCAGGCAGTCCAAGTCACTGGTCCCTCGTCCAAGCCAAACGAGGATGTCACATCATGCCAAGTCATGCCATAAAATAACAGCAGAAATAACTTACTTTTTAAATCCCCGAGGGCAGCTACCACATCAGGCTGGCTGATTAGAAAACAGACACTAAAGCGTAAGGAATGGTACTGGGGTCTCTTGCTTGCATGGAAGTGAAACGACTTAACACCAAACAGCGGAAGGACAAAAGCAATGCTTGAGCCAGGTTCAGCCTAAGCCATTTTAGGCACCTAACTGATCTGCCTAATTGAGGACCTCATTTAAGTAGGAGAATAATACATTGCCTCAGCTGTCAGGAGGTGAGACAGCTACAGCCAAGGGTCATCTGGATCCGGGGGAGGGGGAGGGGATGAACCACTTTCTAAGAGCACCCCTCTCCTTTCAATGACTATAGAGATCCTTGGGCATTTTGTGGTATGCAGGACAAATCCAGGGTGAATGTGTACTAATGAGAGCACTCCAGACATTTAAATATATTGGAAAAATAACCTGCTGTTAGCACAAGGACATGCCCATAATCTTCAATGTGCTACTGCTATGAGAACATCCCATGGAAAGACAAATCCATTGTAAAAGGAATACATGACAGTAAGAGGAAAAAGGGAAAAAAAATGCAACTCGGAACAACAACAACAAAAATCCAATAAAACAGTATTTTTCCCCTCAAATTGAAATATCTTTTCATGTTTTTTAATAGGAAGTTTTCCCAAAGTCTATAGGGCTTCACAGGCAAACCGGGTACTCTTGAAAAGGGATTTTCTGGTAGCAAGCCGTTTCTGTAAATATGTGTACATAGCTCTCCCAGGGATCAGGATGACTCAGTGCTGTTGGAAATGTTTAGTAGTTATCTGTAGTGAGATGGCAATATTTGGGTTATTTAGACTTCTTATGAGTACAGATCATTACAAATAGCTCATTATGGAGCATATAAAATAAGATGGTAACTGGATAACATGACAACAAATTATTTTCACTATACACAAGTGCAAGACAGTCTATATTGGAAAATGACAAATTAAACCATTCATGTGCCCTGAATTCACTGTAATCTCTCAAAGGGGGAAAAAACCTAAGTTAAATAATGGGCAACTAAGCAAAGACATATGTTCAATGTGCATCACAGATCAGAAAGGCAGTGAGACATCGGAAATCCTGCAACAATAGCTTTTCTCAAGCTGGAGCTGCCAGCTGAAACAGAGAAATGAAGACACTTCTTTTTCTCTGATAAATCCTCTGCAAGATCCACCTCTCCTTCCAGTCCACTTAGGCACCAAGTTGGTAGCACCATGGGGCTCCAGAGGAAGCATCGCTTTGATTTCCGTGCTGCTGCGCGTGGTGCTGGCAGCTCATCCCCGTTCTGCACGCCCCATGCTGCAACTCCAGAGGTCCACCCGAGGTGGCTCTGCAAAGCGCCGGGTACTCACGGGTGAGAAAGCAGGTGTCTGATCACCTCTGCTGAAACCGCCCGGATCACATGTGTGCGCTACACGCCTTTGTAAGGAAAGGGTGCAGAGCTGACCCTTGGAGAAAGAGACTTTTGGCCTCCCGTGGAGGCACTACTGTACGCTGACGCTAAAGGCAGATGCCATCCAGATTGCTGGGGAGTAATGGGAGAGATGGCTCCTCCAAAAACAACTCAAGCTAATTTAAAACCTCCCGGTTTTTTATCTCCGCTTCCTCTTGCCAAGTGCACCTCCAGGTTGTCCAACTGGATAGAGAACGGGCTCCGGAGGGGAGCAGCGCAGGCAGAGGCAGCTGCCTGAGGGGCAGGCTGGGCAGCAGGGGGACAGGGTGAGCTGGTCCCGAGACGCATGCGTGGCTCTGGCCCGGTGCTTCGTCTGTGCAGGAGGGGGGCTGGCGGCGGCGGGCGAGCCAAGTCAGAGCATAGCCAAGGGAGAATGTTCTGGCAGCCCTTCCTGGCGGCCTGAGCAAAGTTATTTATCACTTCGTGCATTTTCCTTCTCATCTGTGTACAGCCGGCTCCAATGGCTCAGCTTGCGTTTTGCCTTCCAGAGCCAAGCCAGTCCCTTGGCTGTGCTCGGTCTTGGCTGTCCATTCACGCCTTCTGTCTCCTTCAGCTCTGCCTGGAGCAGCACAGGATCCCAAATTAGAGGTAGATGTCTATAGCCAAGGAAGAGATCGAAGCATCAGCAGCCAACACCAATGGCAAAGAGCACTTCTCTCCCCTGGACCGGCGAATGCTGGGCTGCTGTTTACTGTGGCCGAGGAGTCACACGCGGCTGTTTCTGCTGTTCCCAGGCAGCCTCTGCTGGGGAGCTCCAGCGCCTGCCGGCGGCTATGAGGCATTTTATTTCATTTATTTTAGTGATTGAGCCTTCATGCTGATTTTTTCCAAATCGGTGGATGTAACAACAGTGAATTTACAGAAAATTTTTCCAGTTCTATGGACTCCTTTCCGCACTGCTGGTGTATTTTGCCAAAATGTCTAACACGGGCGTCTAAATTGGGCTTGAAAATAATATCAGCTGCAGTCAGATATTTTAAGGCTCACATTGGCTCTTGGTAAGGGCACATCACACTCTTCTGAACACTGAACATCACAAAAGCAGATCAATACTAACTCTATTAAATCTTGCATCATCAAAGGTCCAGGCTATATTCTGTCCTAGGTTTCAGGACTTTGCCTAAAGAGAGCACACTTGAATTCAGCTGTCATACCTCTCCTCCTCTCTGAGCCACCAACACAGTTTTTCCTTGAGCTGGCAGGTTCAGTGTCAAAGCCCTCTGAGTAAACAGCAAGACTGCGTTTGACCTTGCCAAGCTTTGGGCAACGTACTTAAAGATTTATGTTTTCTACTGGATGTCACACTCTAGAAGCTGATAGACAATTCCTAGCTATGCAAGGCCAGATCTTGACTACCTTCTGGCCAGCTTGGTCCCAACAGGGCAAAACTTCCCATTGTTTTGATCAGACAGATTTTCTGATGGAAGGATGTGAATCAGAACAAAGAGGGACTGAAAGGGCCACCTGGTCTGCGCAGATTCCCAGAAGCATTGAACTAAGTGCATTGAACAGCAGCTTCCCATCACGAGCCCCTAATTTGCACATGCTGAGAACTTTCCAAAACTGGGCTGCAATTTCTCAGATTTGGTCCCTGCCCGAAGGTAGAAGAGGAAGTTGAGTAAAATCCCTTCAGACCTTCTGAAACAAGGAGAGAATGAAAAATTGGATTTTCTTATTGTAATAAAAATTCTTACCATTTTTTTCTCTGTAAAATGCCACATCAGACTGCTTGAAATTTGAAGCCTGGTGTGGGTATAGCTCTTGTTACAGACCAGATCCAAAGCAAGCTGAGGTCATCAACTGTGTCTCCTTTGATTCTGCCTGGCCCTGAAGAAGACCCTACAGGTAGGCAAACAAATCATAGAGAAAATAGTTTGGAACAGTTATGCCTATTTTCTACTTGGGAGTTGCCTGGGAACAGGCTCAGATTGTTTGCAATGTGTCTAGGGTTTGGATGCATTCACCAAAGCCCAGCTTTACTCCATCCTCCTCAATTTTTATTTTAGAACCTTGCTCCATGAATAATCTCCTCGAAGAAAATACCCACCAGCAGACGAAAGGACATCTTTAGGTAAAGAATTTGTAACTAAATCATTTCTACATCTTTTTTTTATAGCTGGGTCACAAGCGGATGATTTGTCAGTATTATGCATCCTTCATGCATATGCCAGTGTATGTGAGGTCTTGAAAGCTGTTAAGCTTTCGGTGCCCTGCAAGTTAGAGTGCTCCTACACGGAGAGTTGAGGTGCAGCACTGCTGACTTCCTACCCAGCAAAGCCGCTGCTGGACAGAGGACTGACCTCCACATCTCCCTGCAACTCCAGCCTCTGGGCCATCCTTTCTCTTGGCTCTGGACCTCCAAGGTCTTTCTTTGCTAAATTCTACTTCAAGTGGTTTCATTCCATTTTCTTGCTGGAGGAGGATTTAGAAAAACAAACAAAACATCTTACCAGTGTGAATATTCACAATTAATGACAAAACTCTAAAACAGGAAGGTCATTTCTTGAGCAGGGAGACTGGTATTATTTTGAATGAAGAAAAGAGTGCAAAGATCTTGCAATACTTGCTGTAAATGGGTTGTTATGGTGAACATTCCTGTCAACAAGTTCATTAGCTCAGAGATCCACGAGTGAACAGAGACCAAAAAATATGTTTAAAAATTCAAGAACAGATTAATGGACAATATTTTGCAATCTTTGTCTAGCTCTGCTTCTCGCTGAGAATTAGTAACTTTACTCCAGGCCAGATTCAAATTGTGTTACTCATGCAGAGCAGCACCATGTTTTATGAGTAACCCCAGTGATATTTAGGGCTGTTTTTTGGAATAAGATTGGAATCAAAGAAAGACAGTGGGAGGCATGGGCTGAATCACCTTGCTTAATAAGTGTAAGATTGTTGGTTTTATACATGTCTATATAAATAAACATAACAGGAATAAGGAGGGATGTCTGGATTGACAGGCATGTCAGGGAATTTATAAACATCTTTTTGCAACATACAACAGACTCCTATTTTAACAGAGGAGGACAACACCCAAAAGTTACTTAACATCAGGAAAAGAGGAATTTGCACCTTCAGAAACAATAGAAGATCAGACCATTTCACGGGTTTTACTCTCAAGAGTTCTGGCTGCAGCCTGTGATATTACATAAGGCCTATGCTGCTCTTCATAGAAGTGATGGATGAAGTTTTCAGAGCTGCCCAAACGCCTTGAAAGCATATGGTCCATTTTCCAAAATAATAGGGTCCTTGGGATTCCAAATCCCATTGAATTTCAGCTCTTCTGGGAACATCTAGTTAATTTCTAAACCAGTATGCATTTTCCTGCTTGTTATGTTCCCCATTTCATTTTATCTCAGGACTCCAGCCATCACCGTACATCAATAACAAGATCATCAAAATGCAGTATTAAAAACGAAAAGCACAGTTGTGCCCGACTGCTCTGTTGAAATGCCTCCAAGACCCATCATGGACTCCTGACGTTACCAATGAGTGAGGAAGGAACCAATTCAAAGCTTGCTGATGTAAAGGAAAGTCCACTCATTTCTGTGGACTTCAGTGGGGCTTGGATCAGACCCTGGAAGAATAAGGATGACATAAAAATAACATGACGTCTGCCAGATTCACCAATATGCTCTGATGTTTTGCCCGGCCCAATGATGCAAAGCAGATGGAGCGTGCTGACAGTCCTGGCCCACTTCAATCATTTATTCCGTCCCTCGGATTAGTTTTCATCAGGCGTTTTATTCATGGTATAAATACATTTATCTCATTACTGCTTCTGCTACAGTATTTCAGAAGAAAGATCACCACTTTTTAGCTTTATCAGAGAAAAAGTTTCCATATTTTATCACTTGGTGACCAATTTTCAACAAGGTTTCTCTAGATGCTTATTAGTGATTCTCTGAGTTTTGCTGCACTTATGTGGGGCTTGTAATTAATTGCGTTTAGATGTCTCTGTCTGCTGCACTACTTTGGCCCAAGCAGACTGCACGATCGAACAGTTTCACAGCTGCACCCTCAGATAAGGCATTAGGACAATTATTCTGCAGAATAAAAAGGTTACCTTTAAGTTGCAGCACTTGCTTAAATCACATCAAAGCTATCACAAATAAATATCTACACATTTTGTTGAATCAGTGCCAGGAGATGCATTTAAATGAAACTAGCCTGCCGTGAAAACTACCCCCCTCTGTCTCTAGCCTAACCTGCCTTTTGCTACGCAAAAAAGGGGCTAAAATCCATGGGGGAATACTTATACATGAGGAGTTTGTGCACTCAGTGTCTCAGAAAACAGAAAAGACATTGCCTTGTCTAACTTTATAAGCCAGGAGCAAGCAAGAAAGACGTAATACAGGCTGGGATTTTAGCATGCATGGTTATAATAAATATAGGCATTAATACACATTAAAAGTTGCTGAATGGCTGAGAAGTTAAGTAGATTGGATGATGTCCCTCAAAATGAAATAATCTATATTTGGCTGGTAATTCATTTCTTCTGAGTTGTTTTTTGCTTGACTCTGCACATATTCCTCATTGCAGAAATAACTTGGGTGATTGCAGCCTGGATCCAACCTCAAGCCAGCTAACCCAGGAGTGAGCGTTAGTGCTGAAATGTAAGATCTGAGTTTCCATATCCCCACCAGACACATCTCTACAGAAATGTCCCAAACTACCTGGAGAATAGCTGTACTGCTCAGAGCTTGCTCCCTGGCACAAGGACATGACCACATTCACGCCATGTAAGCATTGAATGGGCCCCGATGTGAAAGCCATCCTGCATGCATTTGCACCCACACTTCGCAGGCACTTCCAGAGCACATCCTGCTTGTCAGAGCTGAGTGTGGCTTGGGCTGCCTCCTCCCTGGAGGGACAACCTGCTGCCAGCTATAGATATAGACCATCCACAGGTTTTGCCCTGCAGTTGCATGTGTATGACCACACTTGCGCGCACAAAGGGACAAGGAACAACATACAAATGCACAAGATCAGGCACAACACTCACGCACAAGCCTAGATTAGCTCTAAAATGAGTATTTACAATGACCATGCACATTTTAAAGGTGAAAACTGGACTGCATGCAGAAGGATGGGTAAGGTCCTGAGACCTATATGCCACACACACTTTGGCCAAATGGCTTACAGTGAAACTCTACTCCCGGCAGCAGCAAAGGTCCTGCTGACTTACAAAGGTAAAAATTTAACCCTTTGTATCCAAATTCTCCCTCTGAAGAGAAAGGATTACAATACTTGTCATATCTCACTTGTCATCTGTCTGGACTGTAAACGGATTCAAGGCAGGAGCTGTCTCTCTATGAGCACAGCCTCACCGTAGTCCAGTCCTAGCCATGGCTGAAGCTTTACACATCATAACTCTTCTTTCTTCAGACCAAACTGCAACTCCGCCATGTCGAATTCTGTCCTATTGCCCCTAACATTACAGCACTTGGCCACACTTCATCTCCCCTCCATTCTGTTTATTTGTAGAAAGGAAGAAATGCCACAGGATAATGGTTTCGTGCTGCTACATAAAAGCTAAGGCAGAGTTAAGATACGCTGGAAAACAAATGGTGAGACAAAGCGGAGATGTTTATTATCCTATCAGGGCACAGTGATGCTGAGATCACATTCTGTCAGAGTGCATTTTAACTCCTCCACACCAGTACCACACGTAGATCCAACCAGCCAGTGGCAGTCCAGTTCCCCAGTTTTTTGGGCGGATTTGAAAATCCTACTCTTGGATATTGCATACAAGATGCAAAGTAGGTGAGTAAGCTGTTGAAATACAATGGAGCTGCCCTAAACAGACCAGCAGAGTCCCTTTAAGTGAACGAGCAGACCACTGGCAAGGGACTAGGATGCAGTACCTCCATGTAAGCTAAGAACATGGCTGCTGCCTCTAGGAACTCACCGATTCTGAGGTCATCCAGCCAGGAGAATGATTTCCCATCTGATCTCCTACAGAAATCTTTCTTTTGGCTTCCACCGTGCCTGGTCCCACTCCCGGACACCAGGAACAAACACGAAAAGCTTCAGGAAAACACCTCTATGTGACTGCTACACTGCAGTCTCTGTTCAATTTGAAAGCAAGTCCTCGGCCCCAGATGCCTTACTGACTCCTGCTTCATGCCATGGCCCAGCCATATTTATCTATCTTGTTTATTTTTGGAGGCTGAATGTATTTTACGTTTTGAGCAACCTTGGGCGAAGCAGCCTCCTCCAAGGTTCACCCATCCAGACAGGACTATAAAACAACTGTCCCTGTTTTCCATGAAGACTGCACAGAAGCAAGAAAAGTGCAATCAAGAGATTATTGAAAAGCTCTCAGAAACAGCCACTGGGGTAGATTTAACAGGCAGCGATGTCAAGACTGTAAAACATGTTTGACGGAGCATTTTACACTGCTTTAAATTTGGAATTCTTTGGAGAGTGTCTGAGGGTTTTTCAAGAAACAAACACAACCCTCGTCCCCCATGCACACACACACAAAAAGCTCCTTCATGCACAGGGAGCCAGCATCCTGAGGCTCTGACCTCAGCTCACTCCTCAACTTTATCAATCACATTATAGAATCAGTGCAGACTGAACAGCATTTGGAAAGTGGGATGGGTTGGGTTTATTCTTCCTTTCCTTCCCCCCTCCTCCCCCCCCTTCAATCTAGGGTATTCGAGGAAGAAAGTCTGTAGCTGGGACGTGGCTTGGGAAAGATCTAATGAAAGCTCTTAGGTCACTCAGATGAGGTGCTATGGTGGTATCTTAATAGGACGTTTGGAGATCACAGAATCACAGAATGGTAGGAGTTGGAAGGGACCTCTGTGGGTCATCTAGTCATCTAGATTTCCTTCCCCTTGGGTAGATTCTCAGAATATTTTGAGATTGTCTCTTTGGAAATGTATGATGAAAAGGTACTTTTGCTGCTTCACAGATTCTTTGCACCTTTGCCTCTCAGTAATAAAGTGAGAGCTAAAACCACCAGGCAGGATAAAACCTCAAAGGGACAGTCCAAGTTACAATAGCATGATCGGGCAAGATGCTCAGTGTCGGCACATCAGGGTAGTGCCCTGGCAGACACAGCCCCCCAGATCCTGAAGCTGGGAGGAGCAAGCTCCACTGCCTCCACTTTCACCTCCGGCTCCATGGCGTTAGCAAAACCAAACCTCCACGCTACTTGGTGGAGGACCCAGCAGCTAAACGTCCATTCTCTATCCCCATGACATTTTCACAGGAAAACCGAAATAAATTGGCTGAAGACAAAAGAAGTTTTGACTAATTTTCACAGCCCACCCTCACTTTGTCCTTCCCCTGCACATCCATTCACAGGCACTCCGAAGACTTCCCAAGCCTCATCAGTCAACTTTCTAGGCTCTCCACACTCACAGCTTGGTACAACATTTCCCCCACACTCTCCCTGCACTCCAAAAACACACTTTGTTTGAAGCCCATGCTCGAACCTTGTCAACAGCAAGGAGACTAACTGCATGTCGGCGTTTAATGCTTTATTAGCTGCTTTCCCAAATCAGGGTTCTCCTTCACCATGAGCGAAGTACTCACAGTTTTTGTCTGGTAGCAGCTGCCTCAAATTATGTACTGCTGTATTTAAACCAACTGCAGGTTGATTTCTCTGCTTAGCTCAGTTCACCACACATTAACATTCAAATTAACAACCAATACTTATAATGTTCCCTCTCTGTAAAACCACAACTGTTACTGTCAGTGTGGGCAGCAGGAGTAATGCTTGCTGCAGAGGAATGCAGACCTCTAGCAATCCTGCTTAGATCTTGTAGTTATTATGCAGTTAGAGATAAGTGACTACTGCAGACAAAACAAAATCAGAGCCAAAACTTCACTTAAAATCTCAAAAAATCCAAATCTTTATTATGAGTCAAAGAAGTTTGACTAATTCCATTAATTTTAAATACATTCTTCGTTACTTCCTCTCAGCTAGAAGCAGATACACAGAGGGAAAAACCCTTCTGATATACTTGCAGCCTAACCTAAGCTGTTCTTACAAGATTTCCAATTTCTGTTCTGCATCAAAGACACGTATTATCCATGAGCCATTGGCAGGGACAGAACTCAAGACTTCGAGCAATAAAAACCACAGGGGTTTTTTGCTATTGCAGTTAAAGGGCTGAAAAATGGGGTAAATCCTTACAGCCTCCTCTGGGTGCTAGAAATTAGAACCTAACCACTACAAATACTAATGAGTATAGGAGAACTTGATGTATTAAATCAATAGATTTTGTCACTATATTACATCAGTCATTCTTATTAACAAATGGGCTTTTCACTGAGGTCACTGGGAGTGCTCCAAGATTATGTATATGTATATGCATATGTATATGTATAAAATTGGACCCTTAAACCACATGTGGTCCCTGTGAGGTCACACTACTCTCTCAATTTTATAGATGAGGAGAGGCAAGTACACATTTGCAATTACAGTTTTGGGTACTTCTCTGGACCAAGGTGAAATTTTCACCCTTTCAGATGAGTCTGTTGTCACAAAACCCCAGCAGTGTGGCCTTTTTGCTCGGCGTTTCTGTTTTCTTTCCGTCTTCACCCACTCTGTTGCTCGCCAGAAGCACCACCTTCACCCCCAGCACAGCACCCATCTTAGCAGCAGCTCTGCCTGTGCCAGGCCACCGAGTTCCCCACTGCCAGCCAGGAGGTGATGAGCAGTCACCCAGCTAAGCGCCTGCTAAGAGCCAGGGGAACCTGAGCTCATTTCTCAGGTCTACCGTTCCCCTCTCCCAGGCCACTGACAAGACCTCTGTGCTTCAGCCATATGGACCAGATAGTCCTTCATTTCTCCCAATTTTTACAGTGCCCATCTAGATGACAAACTCTCTCTTACCCGCTTTTGTACAGTAGCGGATGGAATTTTAATGTCAGCTGGAGCTCCTTGGCACTATTAATAAAAACAACGATAATAACAAAGCAGGTTTGCAAATTAGCAACCCTTGCTACAAACAGAGATACATCCAATTTAGCACAAGTCATCACAGGCTCTTGCCTGCTTAGTGGCTATTTTAATCACTGGTGACTAACGCCTGTGAGGGCTATTCCAGGGTTTGACGTGCCTCAAACAGAAGAAAAAAGAGAAATCTTGTAGGGAGAGAGGGGAGAGGAAGAGGGTGAGAGAAGGAATTGGCTGGAGCCAAAGGTTCATCACCAAAAAGCATTCTGCTCATACCACCCATTTCGCTGCTGTTGCTACTGCATTTGCTGGGGTTATTGGCTAATTCATCTGCTGAATAACAGCATCATTTCTCTTCTTTTGGTGCAAATCTAAGAAAAACAGTCATGCTCTGGAACACAAACAAAGGCTACCTGTCCCTTCCTTGGTTATGGAAATGGGGGTCAACCTTTTCATTTTCTAAGAGGGCAGAGCTGGAATGCTGCTTGGCACACCACCAGAAAGGAAATCTCTGCTTAAAATATTTGACAGGAAGAGAAAAAAGAGAGGAGAGGAAACAATGCAAATGGGGGTGGGGAGAGGGAACTTTTGTTTCATGTGGAGGAAAAGGGCTGCATGGCAAATGAAGCTGCGGTTCACCTCCACACTTCGAAGTGCTGCTCTTCGCCTTCCCAGAGTGAGCACCTTTCAGTCAGACCAATCCACTTCTTTTTTACATCCTAGCTATCTAACGACTAGAGGAGTTTTCCTAGTTGAGTAAAGCCGAACAAAGAGCCACCAAGCACCACATCCCTCAGATGAGGCACCTGCATTTACCTAAGCCACGCTGATCTTTTTTCCTGCAGTAGGTTAAGGCTTACAAGCACTTGCACCCACCTGACAATATGCAGATCACATCAAGCAGTACTTTGAAAAAATCCTTCTGAAAAGCTTTTGGGAAAAAATTTGAATTCTGGAAAAAAAAAAATAAATTGCAGGTGAAAAAAACATTCTTTTGGAGCTAAAGGGTAAGACAATGTTTTAGAACATGAGTGACCGAAGTAGCATTTGGCCTACAGCATCCAGCCACCATTATTATTTATCTGAAGGCCATCAGAATCACAGAATCATAGAATGATTTGGATTGGAAGGGATCTTTATAGACCATCTAGCTCCAACCCCCCTGCCACGGACAGGATCACTGTCCACTAGATCAGGTTGCCCAAAGCCCCTTCCAGCCTGGCCTTGAATACTTCCAGGAAGAGGGCATCCACAACTTCTCTGGGCAATCTGTTCCAGTGCCTCACCACCCTCATAGTAAAGAATTTCTTCCTTATATCTAATCTAAATATACCCTTTTTCAGTTTAAAACTTTGCAACACTCCCTGGTAAAGAATCCCTCCCCATCTTTCCTGTAGGCCCCCTTTAAGTACTGGAAGGTCGCTACAAGGTCTCTCCAGAGCCTTCTCTTTTCTTCTCTAGGCTAAACAACCCCAACTCTCTCAGCCCTTCCTCATCACAGGAGGTGTTCCAGACTCCTGATCATCTTTGTGGCTCTCCTCTGGACCTGGTCCAACAGGTCCATATATTTCTTGTATTACTGGGGGCCCCAGAGCTGGACACAGTACTCCAGGTGGGGTCTCATGAGAGCAGAGTAGGCGGCGGTGGGGTGGGTGGGGAGGAAATTCCCCTCCCTCAACCTGCTGGCGACGATTTTTTTGAAGCAGCCCAGGATACAGTTGGCTATATCTGGGCTGAGAGTTCATGTTGCCAGCTCATATTCAGTTTTTCATCCACAAATACCCCCAAGTCCTTCTCCACAGGGCTGCTCTCATCCACTCATCACCCAGCCTATATCCATGTTTGGGATTGCCCTGAGTCAGGTGCAGGACGCTGCACTTGGCCTTGTTCAACTTCATGAGGTTCACATGGGCCCAACTCTCTAGCCTGTCAAGGTCCTTTTGGATGGTATCCCTTCCCTCTAGAGTATCAACCACATCACTCAGCTTGGTGTCACCAAGAATGGGAGACCAGGACTTCTGCTTTCCCTGGTGTACTTCATCTGACCAACCAGCAGTACAAAAGCCCTTTACCCAGGTCAGCCCTGGGTAGAAAGGCATCCCTGAGTAACCAACACCATTTCCTTCAGTACCTGCTAATTTCATGACAGCTGAGGAACCCCATGAACTCTCCAGGGCTAAGGTGGTAGAGATGCAACAAAGTAAAAAGCCTGGCAGACAAATACTGCAAATGGTAAGACAAGAGTTCAAAAACCTGCAGTTCCTGTCCTTTGAGGGCTAATGTGCAGCATAGCTTTTAGATGGAAGATGAGGGGAAACTGGTTCAAGTCCTCCAGCTGGCTTGTCCTCTCTATTACAGCCTTGCAAACATGCACATACCTTGTGGCCCTGTAAAATCTTTGCAGTCACTCAGGTCACTGCAGGTTATTTTACAATGCTGGAGGCTCCAAACAGCACTGATCATAAACAGCTGCTTCTGGTTTTTACTAGGAGGTAAATCTTTTTCATTTATTGCCCTTGTGGCTACTGAGTACTAGCACTGGAGAGCTAGTCATCTAAGTTGCCTTGGACCCATTTCTTTAAGTTTTGGGTTTGGTTTTTTTTTCAGTACACGTTCGTTTACCAATGTGGCTCCAGACTGTTGGCAAAGATTTGTAGACCCATGGTGTAGCTACAGGAAATATTTCTAAAGTGTTCCTTTTCTGAGAAGTCTTCAGCTTAAATAAGCATCTCTTTCCATGAGGCTTCTGCATCAGCTAGTTACCCTAGAAGTGTTTTCTCTCTCCTTTCCCTCCTCTCCGCCTCTCTGTCCTCCTAAGGCATATTTTAGAGATAGTGAAGGTATCACCTCCGTGGATGCTGGTAGCTAAGAGGCTGTTTGCATGGCAGAGCCAAAGTGTAAAGCCAACTTTGACTCTTGCAATTCTTGAGCTGTTTCACTTGGCTCTTCTAGTTGTTACTCCCTGTATATTTTTCTTCAAACAGTAGAGGTGACAGGCTGTCTGCACATGCTTGTACTTCGCAGACCAGAAATGAACCTCCTAATTGACAAGAGAAGGAACTGGAAGTTCTGGGGTTGGCTGCGGTTGGGAAAGTTCACTTCTTCACTGGTAACCTCTCCAGGCAAACATACTCTGCATCTTGTTCTGGCCTGCAACTTGCCAGGTACTCCTGAGCACAGAGTCTTCTGTGGTCACTCCATCCTTGGCCAGATTTTCAGGAGAACTCAATGCACTGAGATGAGGCATTTGTGGTTTCATAGAAGTACCCTTTGGAAACCTGGCTTGTATTTGGGTGCAAAGATGGACTCTCTTGGACATCTGGTCTTAACAATCATGGACGATGCTGGAAAAATTACTTTTGCTTCTTTTGACAAGAAGTGTGACTTTTGCAGGTGCTGCAAGCTCTGATTTACCTGTTTCATCGAGGCCTGTGCTCTGCAAGGTGATGACAAAAACTCAGATTTCCCTTTTTTCGTCATCCAGAGATGCAGGGGTTCCATGCACAGAACGGATCAAAACCAGGAGGTTCCAAGCCCTAACTCAGCTGAACTTTCAAAGCTGCTTGGAAATTAAATTCACGTTAAATTTTATGGGAACTGGACATCCAAATTCCCTATATGGCTTTGCAAAACACAGCTGTAACTAATTGCTGTGTAGAAAGGTTTGGGGAAAAGATTTTGATCTAGAAAAGGAGAGAGAGATTTCGATGCCAAAAAAGCTTTTGCAATAGATACTCACATGGTATCCACAGAGCTGATTCTGGACTATCTCTTCAATGAAGTAAACGGAGCCATTTTACAATAGCTAATCCTCTCTCTGTAACTCTTCATGTGCCTGCAGAGCGTATAAACTAGAGTGGGAGAAAGAATTTCTTTTGCAGAGTTTCTAGTAATCCCTGCCACTGCAAACTATGGGGCTGAAAGGTTGAACAAATCAAAACAACTGATGAACAATTCACGCCCAACTCATTCACATTGAAGAAATTGCCACATTCCATCAGTGAGGCTGGTAAAATCTGTGACCATCTCAACCCTTATCAAGCCTTAATTTCTTCTTCCTGTTTTGGCAATAATTTAACGTTAAAGGTCACAGAGCGAAATGCTCAGAGTCAGGAAGCGGAGGAGTTCTGATTTGATAACAACATCATTTAGCCCCACGAAGCCCCACTTGGTATTTTCTCCTCCTTTGTTCCTTTTCAAGACCACGATCCATCTTCCACTGGAGACAATGGGAGTGTTTCCACTGAATTTAATGAGACTTGGATCAGGCCCTAAATGTCAGTATTACTCTATTAATATTTATGCTGTTGGAAATATGTCAGAAAATATACAGGATGTGCAGAGTGGCTGAGTGAGCTATGAGAATCATAAATTTTCCTGACTTAGTCATTTCTTCACAAATCCTTAACATTTCTAATCTAACCACGGCAATAATAAAATAGCAGGATTCTAACCTTCTCCTCTTACTGTACAAACCTTCCTCCACAGTAATCTGTCTGAGCTGGCTCCAGAGCTGAAAAATCATCTGCATTGCAACTCCCTATCTAGCTCATGTCTAGCCTCTCTCTCTCTTCCTCTCTCACACACATATATAACAAAATAAAACTGTTATTTTAAAAGTTGCACATTAAGTGGTCCAAATTAAAAGGCTCTCAAAACCGACAAGCTGTATGATTTACAGTGTTTAAAGATCCTTAGCTTAGCAACCTTCACAGCCTTCAAAGGGGGGGAGCTGAGGAACTAAACCTGTTACTGTAAGGCTCCCACAAACATGACAAGTGGCAACCGCTCTGAGAAGGTTTCTCCAGACTGTCTTCCTTGGGGCTTCCTCTTGATGTGAGGGAAGGGTGAAATAGCTTGGCAACAAGGGGAGCCTGCTGGCTTGCCAAGGGAATGTCTGTCACTGCAGGGTGTGTGGCAACTGCAGTGGTCAGACCCTTTTCACACAGCTGCTCCAACCTCCCTGTCACTGCAGAAGCGATGGGCAAAACAGTCCCAAAGGCCTATAATTTCTGTTTCCCTTGAGTAAGTCCCCTGACGGTCAGATTCCTTCCTGCCTCGCCCCCCTTCCCAGCAGGCAGTGCTTGCCTGAGTGGGTGAAGGAATGCCAGCAAGCTCACAGCATAATAGTCAACTGACCACCAGAGCTGTAGAGTAAGGTCACCGGGGAAAAACAGTCATTGAAGAATGTGGCTGAGCTATGCCCAAGCTATGCGGGAGGAGGCTTTGTCTCCTTTGGCATGCTGAGCCCGACCAGGGCCACAGACAGAATGGCAAGGGGCTGGGAGACACTGAGGAATGGGCAGGAGCTGCTCTAAAGAGATGACCTGGAAGAGGTGTCTGCCAGATATGTTAGCAGAACATGACCTCCTAACCCTGCTTAGTTACCTGCAAGTTGGTCTAGACTGAAGTGCAGTATGAGAGAACATGGAAATTACGTACAAATGAGCTACGTACAACATCAAAAGATTAATAAAAGGTAATTCTGCTGTACTGTTGGAGATACGCTGCTTCCAGTACCCAGATTAACCCACTGCAGACTTAGAAATACCCTCTGAGTTAAGAGGCTGAATCACACCATGGTTGAGGTAGAAAGGGACCTCTTGAGTTCATCTTGTCCAATCCGTCCGCCCTGCTCAAGCAGAGTCACCTAGAGCAGGTTGCCCAGGACAACACAATGAACTTCAGGAGAAAGATGCTCAATGTGCCCAACTGTCTCAAAAAAAATCCAGGAGAGTTTCAATGGCCACAACACACTTGTGCAGTATCTAGCAGTCACCTCAGGGAAATGAGGACACTACCACATGTTTGGAGAACATGGAAGAAGTCAAAATGAAGAAAAAAACCTCTCCATAACCTCCTCCCAAAGGTACCAGAAATAGAACATGAGCACATTTTTATACCCTAGCTTGACATTTCAACCACCTTTATCATCTCTTGAGATCCCCTATTTGTTTCCTCTCTAAATCTTTAGTTTTCCAACCTCTGAAGCATAATCTTCAAACCACACCAGAAGAAGAATGTGGGCTAGGCTAGGAAGGGTGGCAACGTGGGGAAAGCAACCAGCAAACGTGCCTTTGCACATTACTCTGTTCATACTTTGCTGATTAAAACTCCCCCTTCAAATCAGCATCCTTACTCTGAAGATTATCAGACCTCATCACCAGGATAGCCAGTTCCCTTCTCTCCCCAGAATTCATCAGCTCGAAGGGTAGATTTCTCCTTATGTCAGCCGAAGCATGTACACCAAGCTATTTTTTCCAGACTCAGCATTATTTTTTGTTTAACTTGCCCTAGGAGTACCTTAGTTTACTAAGTGAGGCAAGGTTTGTAGACAAAGGTAGTATCTTTTTTCCAGACCAGCTGATACAGCTGACCTTGCTACAAACCTCTCTGTGCTTATGATCACAGAAAATCACAGCTACACCAACACTTCTAGGACAACTTGGCATATTGAAGCAGTCCCACAGTTTGCTGTGAACAGAAGTATCGCACACGTCAACTTTTCCTACTGGACCCACCAAAGAGCTTTATCTATGGAGTGCTGGATTTTAGGAAACAGAAAAACAACCAAACTAGAGAAAACCATCCTCTCTCTAATCCAATATCCTACCTCCAACAGTGGCCAAGATCAGATGCTTCAAACACGCCAGAAAATCCACATCTGGGTGGATTTTCTTTTGTATCTGGGTGGTGATCTGTTCCTAGGGGCAGTTTCCTCTGCTCCTGTGAAGCTAGCAGTCCAGCTTCTCAGCTTGAGCCTATCAATCCAAAACCCCAAGTCTGAAGGACCCATTCCTTGAGGGACATTTTTGTTGGTGCAAACATGACAGTCCAGACCATTTCTCATGTTGCTAAACAGCAGTCTATGCAAAAACAAAATCTAAGCATTGAGGCTGGGATTTTCATCAGAACATAAAAGATTTCAGACACCGAAACTCTTGAGATGCTGGGCAGCTCACATCAATACGGTCCCTTTGAATTTCCCACAAAAACAGCTTTTGCAACATTACTTATAATTTCTGAAATGACAGCAATCAGTTCTGCAACGCCTTTGGATGGGTGTTTTATCACTTTAGTGATGGGTGAAAGGGCAGGAAGCAGAGGGACAGGATGGAATTTGGAGCGTGACCCAAGTCCTGCCAGGACACAGGGGAGGGACCTTTTCTGAAAAAAGAGCAGCTTTGCCATGGGGGAAGTGGGCTGCCTTGCCTCCATATCCTGTGGTTCCAAACTTCCCCCTGAGCGTGATATCTCTTATGAAAATACGCGTGCAGACTTCTCCAAACTGCTTCCCGCTCCACTCTGGCAGAAGGGCAAGTCTTGACAACCTGACGTTTTAGCAAAAAATAGGTCTACCCCTGCCACTCACACCGTCTGAGTGCAGTGGAAATGAAGGAAGAATCACACCTAGTATTATGGTTTTGATGGAGATTCCCTGCGGTAATCTTTGACAGAAAGAAAGTAAAGTGTTTGATGAGACGAGATGTGTCACAGAAACAATCAGCTCTCCTGACTGCTTGAAACCAAAGATGTAAATAATGGCAAAAACTCCACAATGATTCATATCATCTGGGTGTGAAGTTTTTCCTCCTTTCTTCTACAGAGTCAACATTTCCTTTAGGAGGAAGATCCCAGAGGAGTCCTCCTCATTGCATATCTCTTAAAAGACAGTGGTGCTTCACAAAAGCGGTCTTCAGTTTTTTTCCTCTTTTTTCATGGAAAATTATAGTTTTATGGATCTCTTTCTGGAGCATCTTACAAGAGTTTGACTCAGAAAGCATTAAAAGCCCTTCAGAAGTCTTGGCTAAAACTAAATCAAATTTTGAGAAGTGCTTCTGTGACTGGGGTTAGTATTTCAGTTCCTACAGCAGTTTATTGCTTATGAAAAATATAATTCTCCTTGAAGTTTTCAATTTAACTAAAACTGTTGTTTTCCACTATTATAGTTTGGAATTGTCCATTGTAGCATTGGAGGCCAGACTATTTAATAAGTCATTTATTTCTTAGTTGTTATGGGACCTTCTGTCTGTAACCTTTCATTAAGTATGCAATGAACCTCCCTGAAGTCCTTATGAGGCCTGAAATTGTAACAAAACTTTAAATTTGAGGGATTTTTGCTCATTTTTCAAATCTATGTTGAGACAAACTCCACATTTACAGTCACTCCGGGCCACCAGTAGTTCTTTCAGGTACATTTTTTGTTAAAAAACATAATATGGTATGAATTTAAACAAAGGTGATGTATCAGCAAATGACCCTCAGACAGTGTGATCTCGCCTCCCAGCCACTCAACATTTGGGAACAGGAATGAAGTTTGTTGCCCTTTAGCAACAGACCAACAAAACAGACAATAGTTAAAATACCCATACCATTTGAAACACTAATATATGTTCTCAAACCTGCCACCTCCCTTCCTTTCTCACCCCACAGAAGATAGAAATGGACAATCTAGCATCTAACAAAAGTTCCGTGAAGCAAGAGGAGGGATGTAGGCGATCATTTTTGGTTTAGACATGGAGGTAACTACTCACCACCTAATTTTTCAAGCTATCACCAGCATCATAATCTCAGTTAAAATCCAGGCAAGCCTTTGGGGAGTTCTTACAAGGGCAGCCGGAACTGCATGGCCCCAAGGGCTCTTGCTCAAGAGAAAGCAAGTTCAAAGCCCTCGAGTCTGGATGCAAACCTGGCGTGTGAGCTGGTGACCCAGTTTCGCTCCTCAGCCTGCATTTGATGTTTTAAGCACTTCAGACTAGGGATTGTCTATTATTGTGTATGAGATGGAAAGCACCCAAGACAAAGGGATCCTGATCTCTGTTTGGGCATCTAAGATCTATTGTAACACAAGTCAAAACAATAAATAATTTCCTGCTGTTTCTGAGACTCTACTTCTATTCGGGGCTTGAACCTGGATAAGTAGGGATCCAGGCAAATAACACAAATAAGAAAAAAAGCAGCAGAACTAATGAAACTTGGTATCCAACACACTTGCTAGGCCCAGAAAGCTTTTCCCTTGGCTGACGTTCTTCCTAAGATCTTCTCCCTATGTGATTTTTCGTGTCTGAGTAAATGCTGAGATTCACACCCGTTTGTGGGTTATTTCTCTTCACCAGCTCTAAGTTTCATTATATTTGTGGAAACTGAATTTTCCTTGAAATCTCTAACTCCTTCCCAAATTAGGCTGAAATCAGCTAAAGAGTCCTAAGGAAGGAAACGGAGGGACCAGCAGGAGCACAAGTTCACACACAGAATGTATTTGCATAAAGCCTACTTCCTTAGGAAACTGGCTATAAAAACATGCAAAATACTTTCTCAGCTCTTGGATGCTGGAATTACATCTGGTCTGGTTTGCCTACATCCACCAGCCAAAGTGGCAGGGTTATGAACATACCCACTAATGCACATTGCAAGAAGTTGTGCCTGGTTGTCTGTTTCAGAGAGGGGATCAGCTGAGGCAGATGTAGAAAATAAAGAGTAGACTTACTAAGCCAGACTGAAAGTTGTTGTAACTCAGTATCTTGTCTCTAGCAGTGGCCACAATAGAAAACCAAGAAGGAATAAAGTTCAACAGACATATTTGATACTTTCCTCCGGTGTCCTCTTAGCTTCCAACAATTCCTGCTCAGCAACTTCTTGAGAAGAATGCAGTCACTACACACTTAGCAAATCTCTATGAATTTCTCTTTGATGAAATTCTTCCTTTGAACTTACAGAAACTTGTAATTCAGAGAAGTTTGCTGGGATACAAAGTTTTGCTGGGTTTGCTGAAGACACAGGCCAGTTCCGAAATTTAGCTCTTCAGCTTGCTCACTTCTGAAGCATTGGCAGGGAGGCAATGGCTACCATGTCACGTCCCAAATCACTCCTGCTCTCCCACAGCACACCAGAGGAGAACAACTCACTGGCAGCACAGTGCAGAGCAGTTTTAACAACCTTGAAGGTGGACCAGGATAGGAAGGATTAAACCCGCAAAGTCTTTCAGACACTAGAAAAATTATGAGGAGAAGAAGAGGTCTTGCCCTTTTGCATTTAAACTCTCTCCCTGGATTAGACAAACTAAACTGGTTGAAGGATTCTAATCGCAGTGTAGGCTGAACCTACGATGGGTTTTCCTGGCACAACCAAGCTGGTTGAGACTGCGACTCCCTGCTGTACCTGAACTTGCGTAACCAAGTGAGTAAACCTCTGCAGTGGAGACCTGGCTGCAATTCAGCCAAAAAGCAGACGTGAGCTGTGAGCAGGGGACTGAGCACCTACATTTGCTTTCAGCTTGTTTTCCACAAGCCTCTCCCCAGACAGACCTCTGACCCAGTTCCCACTGAAGTCCACAAAGGCAGCCGACAGGCTTTAAGAGCTGGATGGCACCCAGCACCTGGCCAAGTGAAATGCTGTCCACTGCCCCACAGCTCCAACCCTCCTGCCCCAGCAGCTCAAAGCCACCAGGACCTCTGTATTCCACTCCAGATTAGCGGGATGACCAGCGCCAGCCCTGGTGCAAACACAGCTGCTCAAATCCAATGTCACCATTCACGCAGGGCATGATTGCCACCGTCCCCTGGCACCCTGACCTCTCCCTCCCAGCCAGCCGCAAGAGCATGCTGCATCTTGTGCCCACATTTTCTTTCCTAAGAAAGCCCCAAGGGCCTTCTTTGGCACAGCTCACACTGCTGATGAACAGCTCCCTTTGGCTTCCATGTTTACATCCTTGTGGTTGTTAATTTGAGAGAAGCCTTTTATTTTAGACACCCTCCCCCCAAACTCTCTCTGCAGGGGGGGAAAAATGTGACCTTTAAGATTGTTTATACCAATCAACAAGAAGCCCTCGTGCTGCCGGATTCCAAGAAACACGAGACCGTCTTTGAGCTTAGAAGAGGGAGGGGATCATGGGCGAGGAGCAGGAGCAATCAAGGTCAGGAGTTCACAGACAGGATAAAGCAGAAGGCAAGGCAAGCAGACAGGATGGCAGGGCATGTCCTCTCCATTCAGAGAGGCAAGGCGAGAGCTGGCAGCTCCATCAACGATGTGGCAGACCAGCGTCGTGGGGCGTGGAGCTGATGTCCCGAGGCGATGGGAGTAACAAGCTGGTTGTGGTGGCCTTGGAGAACAAGGGTGGCTGTTTCTTCCTCACAAATCCCTTGTGGGTCTTCTCCCAGCCTTGCAGCATTTCACTGAGGACCAAGAGAGATCTGTGATGAGGAGAAATTATTACAGTCCAGTTCTGCAGTCTAGTGCCCGCTGTGATGAATAAAGTGGTTTGACAAGACAAGGAGGAAGATGAAAATATCTTCTTACTGTTCAATACAAAAGTAAATAAATAAGTAAACAGACAAGCATTCAAATCTAGGAATTTCCTTTCATTGCCAGCATCAGCCTTCAAGGGAGTAGCACCACAAATTTTTTCCTACCATTGTACTGAATGAAACAAGCAAAGGTTGTGGCTTCAGGGATCCATACTTCATGTATCCTAATAGGCAGAGCAAGCACTGGCAGTTCAGGACTGGCATGAAACCCACGGGTGCCTTGTGCACAAAGTGCAGTACTGACCGCTGGGAGGACTTGTTTCAACTTCAAAGGCAGCAACTCCACCACCTCAATAGGTTCAAGACTGAGGCATTGAAGGGAGGAAGAAAAAGGGCAAAGGATCAGCAAAAATCATAGGAGGACAAATGTGGTGGGATAGACAGAGATGCTGTGATACAACACACCACTTTTGGGCAGCCAGCCCAGTTCAAGGCAGGGATTTTCAGGATGGAGGTACGTTTCTTCCTTTGAGTCCGCTCCCTAAACAACACATCACAGTGGATGTCAAATTCAGCCCTAAGGTGTCTGGCATAGAGTCAGGACTTTGAAAATTTCAGCCACTTTTTTGTGGTCAAAGCTCTCTATGAATCTATATAGTTACAATTATAGGACTGCGCCTTGTTCTCATTTACACTTATCTTCTCCATTGGGTTACACAATATAACCAGAGGTGGTATTTGACCTATGCATCGCTTTTATTTTTTATGTTGTCTACCCAGATGTATTATTTATGACCCATTAGATACATTTGTTTCTTAATGAACAAACTCAGGATATATTTTTAATGAAAGACTGTATTTTTCAAACAATCATGTCACTGCTCCTCTATTAGCACTTGAGGATTAAATAAGAGTATGAGTAGTTATTAAGTAACAATTGGTTACTGAAACACATGGACTGAGGTTTTTGTCTTCCCATTATTGAGGCTAAAGAAACGATGCTTCCACAACCACATTGATATTGCCTGGCTAAGTTCTCATTTCAAGGCACATGCTGAATTTTAAACCACCACATGGATTTCTCACCCATACCTTCAGCAGCATTGGACATGCTGTGAGGGAGAAAAGCAGATGGATGTCACAGCTGGCCATGTAGACATCAAAAGTAATTCTCTTTTTAAAGACAATTAGTTGGTTGTTCTGGGTTTCCTTATGTTTTTTCTTTCATTTTTTTTTTTTTAAGCAGTGCTATCACTCCAGTTTTTCTGCTGGGTAATGCAGGGCTTTGACAGCATCTAGGATTTGAGTGCTATAACAATTACTCTGTGCAAGCCCTGCACAGCTGCACTGCTGGTGGATTGACAACTGTACTCACTTTCCTTGCTTGACCAAACTACCAGAAGTCCGCTTATGAATACGAGCCTGGAGTAACATTTGTAGGCTAAGGTCATTCATGTAACCTCTGATACTTACATCCATTCATCTGCCAACCTGCTGTCTGCAATCTGAAACATGCTTCTGTTTTATTCCCACATTGTGTCATCAACGAAAGAAATTTCCAGGAGAGAGAGCTGGCCTACAGAGCCAGCAGTTACTCGTTCTTCCCTGGGTCCTGTTTTCAATATAAGTGCTTGGTTTAGGTTATTGTTTCTTCTTTTTCCTCTTCATTCATTCTTACATTCCATCTTGCCAGGCAATTGCAGCTATTCAGCTCCAAGATAAAAAGGATTCATGAAAATTCTTAAAGACCAAGCTGGGTTGCTCATTGACATGAACTTTGTGTCCTGTTTTATATGACTTGGGGAATAGTAGTTCCTCTGAGAAAATATTCTCCGTTCACATCCTCAGGAAATGTGTCCTGATTGGACACAAATGAGAGAAATGAAATGCAGATGATTCCTTTTTGGCTACAGCTCCAAGGAGGTCCATGCAGCATGGATATCTTTGGTCACCTACCTTCTGGTTTCTTCCAAGTCAAAAGTTGTTCCTACCAGCTCACGTTTGCAAGCATTTCCCCTGACTACTGCACCACCCAGAGGGACAGTGAAGGAAACCAGGCATCTCTATCTGGTTTTCAAGGTCTAATTCTGTCAAAAACCTATGAAAGTCACAGCAACTCAGTTGCAGAAGTCAGCTCATCCTTACAAATGAAAATGCAGATTCAGCCTACCTACATACTGTCAAAATCCATGTACGCAGAGTTTCCTGTTTGCTGGCACCAGCTCTTTGGAAGTGCCAGTGAAGTAAGAAATACCAAGCACAGAGACTCAGCTGGAAATCAGCGGCAATCTCATGAACTGCCATTTCGGCTTCTCTTGCTATTTTGACTTCTTCTCATAGCATTGGAAAGTCAAAAGGAAACTACGTAAAAGGAAAGTACGCTCAAAAAACCACAGACGTTGACACAGTAAAAATCAGGTTCCTCCTTGTTCCCCAGGATACTAAGATATCAAACCCAAAAGCAAACCCAAACTCTTGCTATTTCAAGACAAACATTTACGGAAAATTTTTACTCCATCCTATGATGCTTGTCCATTATATCACGGGACAGTATGTACCCCCATCAGAGGAAAGATCGTGACACAGAAGTCAAACACTATCTTCTCTTTCACTTGCTACCCCATCCTAGTGGCCGCTCTGATTCTGTAATCGGAAGGAAACACCAGAAAAACTTTGCTGTTGAATGAACCTTTTTGTTGTAATAGCAAGGATGCCCAACTCATACTCCTTTTCCATCCAAAAAAATGCCAGGCAATTTTAAAGCGGTCTCCTGAAATAAACCTATCTAAATGGAATAGAAGTAAATCTGAAAAAAAAAAAAAAAATCAGCATAATAATAAAACTATCTCCAAAATAGTTTGAAATCTGCAAAAGCAGGACCAGACAAAAGACTCCATGGACTCCATGGTGGGCAGAGAGGAACCTGATGAGGTTCAACTAGGGCAAGTGCAGGGTCCTGCACCTGGGGAGAAACAACCTCATGCACCAGTACAGGCTTGGGGCTGACCTGCTGGAGAGCAGCTCTGTGGAGAGGGACCTGGGAGTCCTGGTGGACGACAGGTTGACTATGAGCCAGCAGTGTGCCCTGGCTGCCAAGAAGGCCAATGGGATCCTGGGATGCATTAGGAGGAGTGTGGCCAGCAGGTCGAGGGAGGTTCTCCTTCCCCTCTACACTGCCCTAGTGAGGC